>Ga0194113_10004196_pt1 | contig 18949 bp, 18 predicted proteins | sample TA2MahC200mmetaG_FD_146193 | JGI IMG/M metagenome (GOLD analysis project Ga0194113, IMG submission 146193) | Freshwater microbial communities from Lake Tanganyika, Tanzania - TA2015017 Mahale Deep Cast 200m | ecosystem: Environmental > Aquatic > Freshwater > Lake | place: Tanzania: Lake... | reverse complement strand
GGAATCTCAAATCAGGTCTGTTCTCCCTGACCTCCGTCAAAAACCTCTTTTGGCTTTCGACTTTTCTTCTTACAATATCTACCGATATCTCTTTACTGAAGTCAGAAAGGGATTTCTCATATTGTTTGACCCTCAATATGCCGTTGTTATGCAGTCTCCCGTGTAACATTCCGCAAAATCTCAGTCGCTTTCCTGATAGGAAAAGAACGCTTATCCCTTCATCGGAGAGCTTATGGAGTACAGATGTTTCAACTGAGATGTTTCCTACCATAATCACCCTTTTCAAAGGACTTATAGGAACAAGTCCTTCCCTTTTTTCATTTGAGTAAAAAGCCAGAGCCTGTCCGTCAAGCCTGATATGGAGTTCCTTTCTATCAATATAAAGTGTTCCCATTTTTTATCCACTTAATCCCCCCTTTACCCCCCCCTTTACTAAAGGGGGGCGAGGGGGGATTATTTATCCTATATAGAAATATTCTGGATCCTTCGGTTGAACAGCAATTCCAAGGGTATGTGTCCTGCTCCTGCCATCCATTGTGAATATATGAACCCTATCTTCATCCTCATCTATCAATCTCTCAATCTTTCTTTTGACATACCTTAGTTCGCCATCTGTCAGGAAACATTCGTAAACAGACTTCTGACCCCCGGTGCTGTACCCTTTGAGGAAGTGCCGCACACGATTAAGTCTTCTGTCGTTTGTAATGTCATAGGCTATGAGATAAAGCGTCCTTTCCATGTTTTTCTTGTTGTCATTCCTGGCTTGACCAGGAATCCAGTGGTGCTCTGTTTTCACTGAGACGATGTCTGGATTCCCGCTTTCGCGGGAATGACTGTTTAGTTTTGAATACATGATAAAAGGGATTGCAGGTAGTTGTCAGCAAAAGAAATATTGCGACAATATTTTTATTCAGTTGTCAAAGAACAAACCGTTAATCAGGCGAATGGTCAAAAATCACCACATCACCTGTCACAGGACTTCTGTATATCAATTTCCTTGCCTTACCGTGGAGGGCATGAGCGATTTTAAGATAAAGCCAAACAGGGGCCTGACCTGTAAGGATAACGTCATTTCCTTCCCCTGCAAGGGTAAGGGCTTTTTGGATATAGGAGTCGAGGTCTGAGAGTTTAGCGTTTGAGATGTAAAAAGATGAAAGATCAATATTAACCTCAGCCATCTTTAGGGCTACTCCTTTCCCAATTCAATGCCAAGTCTTTTTGACCACTTCTGTATATATTCCCTATCAAGGTGTTCTTTTTGGATTTCAAGTATCTTCTGTGCATCGAGTTTGTCCTGCTCTCTACCGCTTAAAAGTTTCAAGATTATCAAATCTTCAGGAGCTGAGATATTGATGGAAAAATCGTCAATGTTAACTGTTTCTTTTCTTCTCAGGGCTTCTTTTTTAAAGTCATCATCAGCAAACAGAAAATCAACAGAAACGTCAGCATTGCTTTTTAATGTTGCCCTTAAAAATGATATCTTTCCGAATATCATTGGTTTGTCATGTATAAAAACAAACCTGCTGCTTTCAATGAGTTTGTGTTTGAGGGTATTGAAATCATCTAATCCAATCGCAACCAGAAAATCTATATCAACCGTCGCCCTGGGTTCAGCCCATATCCCGACAGCCAATCCGCCAACAAGCATATATTGTATTCCTTTTTTCTCAAGAAATAAGCATAGTTCTTTCAGAGATTGAATAAGGGGGTTATCGCTCATCTTGTTTTATCTTCAGCATTGTAAGTTCTTTGCGCACCCGTTCATTAATTTCATCTTCTCTTAATTCTGGATGTCTCTTTCTCATTGCAGCACGCTTCAACTCAAGTGACAGCATTGTCACATCTGCCCATGCTTTTATGCGTTTTTCAACTTCAGCAGGGAATAATCGATTCACGGTAACCTTCCTAATATCATTTCTGTTTCTTCCACAAGTTTAGCCACTTCTCTAATAGCCTTATTGGCAGAAAGTTCTTTATCAGGTCTTTTCATCAGTGCATGTCCTGCTCTGTTTCTTGCATCTGTGATTTTTCCCCAAAGTTTAACTATAGGCTTTTTAGGATATCTTCTCTGTTCATTAAGTTCTTTTTCTTGCATTTCACGTGTTTTAAGATCATAGGGGTCACAACCATCTTTTTCACATAATGAAGTCAAAATGGTTTCACGTAATACCAGCAAACTTTGAGTTGGTCTTTTATTTTCAAGATACCATTTTGCTGCTTCAAGATGGGATTCCCAGAATGAAGTCTTTGCGAAGCGAGAAGTATATCCAATAAGGTTTTCATACAATAAACTAAATGGTTTCACATGACTTTGAATTTCTTCTCTCATTTCTGCTCTATTTAAAAGTTCAGACATTTCTTTGCTTGCTTCTGAAAGCAGAGGTACATATGTAAGTCTTGACAAATTAGAAAGTCTTTCAAGACTTCTTGAGAATTCTCCAAGCTTTATAGGTTTATCAATAATATTCTGTTTCCAGATCTTATCGTTTGTTTCTTTTATTTTCGTTGAAAGTTCTTCAAGTTCACCATACTTTGTGAAAGATGTCGTTGCATCAATCCAGTCAAGAAGATCCAATGTTGAAGCAAGGTCAACAACTGGGGTTATAGACTGTTCCTTTTCATAACTACCATAAAAGATATGATTAAATTTAGCGGTCGGTTCAATATATTTGAGAAGTCGAATATAAATAGCAGTAAATATAGGTATTGCTCTAAAACAGTGTGTTATATCAAAAATAACCTCTGTATTTTTCAACTCAAGGTTGTTTGTTAAAATGTCAAACATCTTCCAGAAATCAGATTCACTTCTACCATAAGGAATCTCTATCGGCTTATGAGGGAAGTCCTTTAGCATTTCCCATCGTGATTCCTTTGTGCCTATAACATAAACAGTTTCTATAGGTGAGAAATGCTTATAAACTGGGATAAAGGCAAGATGATCTTTGTACATCTTAACCTCAATTTGATAAGTTGTGTCTTGATAAGGCCCTGTACCAAGAAAAGCTATAAGTATTTTTTTCATTTTTTCAATTCCTAAAAGGATAACTTCCCCTCTCCCCCTCTTGTATTATTTCAAAAATTCGCACACAATAAAAGCATATAAAGGAGGTGCGTAATATGCGTGCAACATTAAACATACCTGATGATCTCCTTTCCGAGGTGCAGAAGATTACCGGCGAAAAGTCTAAGACAAAGGCTATAACTACCGCTATGAAGGAATACGTCCGGCAGAAGAAGATCAAGAAACTGCTTGCCTTGAGAGGGAAGATTCAGATTGAGTATGACTGGGAGAAAGAAGAGGAACTTGAGATAAAGGCTCAGGCAGAGAGGGAGAAACTTCTTGAGAAATAACATACTCGCTGATACGAGCGTTTGGATTGAGTTTTTCAAGCCAGGTTCTAAAATAGGTGATGAGCTTGCTGAGCTTATTATGAAAAATTCCATATGTACGTGCGGGGTTGTTCTCTTTGAACTTGTGCAAGGGGTTAAGACAGAGAACGAAAATGCCATGGTATTGGACACATTGTCAAATCTTGAATACTTCGAGATGTCGGTATCTTTATGGCACAAGGCCGGTGAGATCTCCGCTACATTAAAGAAAAATGGATTAAACCTGCCTTTATCAGATATCTTCATTGCAGCCCTTGCCATCGAGCATAACCTCTCTATCTTCACCCTCGACACCCACTTCGAGCAGATACCGGGGGTGAGGATGTATAAGGGGTAAAAGATTAAGATAATCACGGAAAATTGACTTATAACTTAGGGGTATGGTATTTTCTCGAAAAAGGAGAAAATAAATGGGAACAAGGGAATTAACAATTACCCTGTCAGATGATATCTTTAAGGAGGTAGAGAAATACAAGAAGTCTGCCCAAAAGAAAAGCACAGAAGACGCTGTTGCTGAATTGATCAGGTATGCTCTTACCATCCCGCCGTATTTCAGGGACTTTGACTGGACAAAGGCAGAGGCAGAAGCCGACAAAGAGATCGCTGCAGGAAAAACAAAATCCTTCGATACCGTAGAAGACTTTATTGCAGACCTTAAGAAATGAAAATCCTCCGCTTTACCTTTGAAGTTCATCCTGATTATTACCTGCTTCGTCGCATCGGGCCACATGATTATGTCCTGAAAAAGCCATAGCAACTTTTTGTTCCTTTTATTTTTGAAAAAGAACCATTTATGTTCAATTCACAACCTCCATCACCGCCCAGCCAAAGGGAGAAATATTACGTATCCCCTTCAGCCATTGAAAGCAATTTTTTGTACTTTTCAAGTTTTTCCTTATATTTCTCATCAGGCTTGCTACAAACTTCAAGCATTTTCTTTGCGATAATCTGTTTTATCTCTTGTGAGATTTCCAATGATTCCAATGTTGGAACAAGTCCAATATTTATAACAGATTTCATATCTCTAAAGGAGACGAGATGCAAGGCTTTTATGTTATCAGCACTGAGTTGTTTGACAAAGTTGCTAAATGTTTGGGGATTTTTGACAGATTTTAGCCTTGCCGCTAACAAATTATCTTTTTGTGGGCTTGCAGTTTTAGGCTCACTTGTAATCTTAGAAGTACTTGCGATTTGCTGAGGTTCAACAATTTTGAAATACCCATATCCGACATTTGTCTTTCCGCCTACGCCAAGTTCGGTTAGTCCTCCAATAAGCCACTGCTTTGCTTTTTTTACAAGTTCAGCATGTCGAGAAAAAAGAGCAAAAGAAAAAGTCTGACCGGCTGCAACTGTAAGGAATGTGACCGGATTCGGGTTGAGATAATCTGCGGGGGGTATTGGATTGTCCTTGCTATCGGTTTTCTTTTGATAATAGTCGCCATAGTGAGGATTCATGATGTCCAGATCAAGCATAGGAAATGATACCGGTAATCCATCCATAAAAAGTACTCTTCCTTGGATATTATTAACACCGTGCCTTGGGTCTTTGTCTTCGGAACCGAATATCAATAGTTTTTCTTCTTTTGAGGCCTCAGCAACAATTTCGGCATAGGCTCTTGCAAGCCCCTTTAATCCGCTTGCAGGTATATAAGGGAATCCATACAGAGGATGAAGGGTGATTCCTGTTTCAATCACGCTTGTGCCGCCAAGACCAATAATAAGACGGCTATCTGTTCTTGCTTCAAAGGATTCAACATACCAATCGGAGGATTGAAGGTTTTGGAGCATTGCGGTTTGGCGGCTCTGCACAGAAGAAACCAATTCTTTGTTTGTAGTTGAATAAGCGTCGTTCTCTTTTACTTTCTTAATAAAATCTGCTTTTAAATTGACCTTTTCTTTATTAATTTTTACCTCTGTTGTCCAATCGTCAGACCATGCAAATACAAACTTATTGAACAATAGTCCGAGATTGGTTGTTTTCAATAATCTAGTCATATTGTTTGCTTGTGGTATTAGAACTGATCTTGTATCTGAAGGCACTGGTAGTTTCATCAGTCGTCCTCCTTAGTATCAGGTGCTAAAGCAGTTGCAAATCTTTTGATCCAAGAAAGAAATGCCAGTGCTTCCTCTGTAGCCATTCTATATCCCTCTGACTTCTCATGAATAACACGCTCAATCAACTCATCAGAAATATCTTCATTTTGAGTCCAGATAACATTAGCAGAAAGCCATTCATTAAGATGATTATAAAGAAGCCTGAATTCATTAGTACCTTTAGCTTTAGATATGAAAAAAGCAAGCGTTTGTCCTAATCCATTTGTAATTATCATTACAGGAGCGCTTTTTGCCAATGATGCATACCTTTCTATTAAACTCGTAGAGATCGTATTTACTAAATCCCATGCTTTCTTTGCTCTTTCTTGTTCTTTTGACTCAATCATTTTTCACCCCATTCAGAAAATTAACATTCGCTATCCCTTTTCCAATAGTAGCATCGCCCCCGAATTGGATATGTTTGCCATTTAATTTACTTAATAATGTCATAACATCGGCGTGAGTTTTAAGGTTAGGGGGTCTCTTGTCAGTGTCACACGCCGGATCATGTGCCATCAAGACAGAATAAAGCAACGAATCAGAAGGTAATGCCTCCTCGTAAAAGAGCGCACCTTTGTCTACAGTTTTAGTCTCGTTGTTAATCCTTATCCTTGCCTGTACCTCGGTGGAAAGCTTCACGAAATCCCTGAATGCATTATCGGGTAAAACAACAATGTCTGTCTTTGCCTTTTCTCTCCAAAAATTGTATTCATTCCCTTTTGGAATTGCATTATCCGCAATCCATTCAGAAATAGCCTCAACATTATTATCTGACCGAAAGTTAAAGGTATATTCTTCAAGAACAACCTTATTGTTTTTATCAGAAATCTTGCTTCCTGAAACTCCCAAAACATTATCTCCCGTATCTGGCGGAATATTCCATTTAATATTTTTAACCCCAGCCATTTCCAAATCCCTTTTCAGCCTGCTTAAGGCAAAACGGGAAGTGGTATAGGCAAAAACACCATTTAAAGAACGGACAGGGAAAAGTAAAAGCCTTGCATCAGTGAAAGTTGCTGCGCCGGCAAATGCTTCGCTATCGCCTCTGCCAAAATCAGGGCCGAAGACATATTTGATTCGCCCATCATTTTTATCTGCATCATCAGTTTCAAACCACTCTCTTATAACACCTTTGATTCCTGACGCCTGACAGACGGGATAGTCAGTATATTTTTCTCGCTGTATTGGCAGGTCAATAACTCCAAGGCTCGTACCGCTCCCGCAGTGAAGGGAGGTTTCGGTATAAATAAACATTACTTTAGCTTCTTTAAACATGATCAATACCCTCCTATCAAACTTATTCCAAAGCCTTCCTGGGCTTTTTCGTCACTGATTGATTTCAGCCAAATCTGCTTGAAAAGTTCATCGGCGTTGTTATTTTTAAGTTCAAAATAATAGACACTTCCTGTAGGTACAGCCCTCTTCATAACTTTAGGCATTCTTTTCACAAGGTCAAAACCACCGACTCCAATAGGTTTTCCCACACATGCACCTATAAGTTTTACTGAAATACTGTTTAAGGTGCCTTCAAATGTTTTCTCATCAACATCTCCTGGAAACCAGCCGTTTTTAAATATTGCAGGAGATGTAAGAACGATCTTAAATCTTTTGTGCTGGGCAATCTTTTCTTTAATGGGTTCAACAGGAATATCTCTCCATGAAATCTTGGTATAATTTGCCGAACGATGATCTCCGCCAAGTCTTAATAACCCTAAAACTGGTAAAAGTTCTGTACAATCCACTTCAACAACGAACCCGATACCTTCATTTAATCTGTAATATTCAACGCTATACAATCCTCCTGTCTCCACGCTCCTTGAAGTCTTGCTTTTACGTATTCCAGTTCTTTCTTCTGTTTCATACAGGTTTTGAGGCTGTGTCCATGTGTCAGGTGGCTCTCCTTTAAGATATTTGATCATTGCTGCATCGGATAGAAAACCTGTAACAGATTCAAGAGCTTCTTCTTCTGGACACCACAAATGAAACAAGTTGCATGGAAGGTCAGTTTTGATTTTATTTGTCACCATATTTTCAGGCTTCAATATGTATAATGAGCTGTTGTCAACACCTTTCTTTCTTACTACATCCTTTGGCATAGGAAAAAAATGTTGAATACCAGCTTCGTCTATCTTTGCAAGATTAAATTGCCTGATCGTCAGTGAACCATTGCTGTCAGGCAAGCCTATCTCTTTCTTGATAGTTTCAGGAATGCTTGCATCACATGAAGCATACTTATTGAATTCAGGCCACGCTGTGCTCAAAATATGTGAACGCAGGGCGCCATAGATAGTTGATGGCGGTGGTGGAAATGTCCCTCTGGCAAAATGGTCTTCTCCACCTGCAAATGGCTTTCCGTCACGGAACATTAAAATATCGTTTGGTCTTATAAATAGCCTCATCTATTTTCCTCCCTTCCGAGAAAGGCAGCCACAGATAGAAATACGCCAAGCTCTCTTATACTCAAACCACCTGTATGAAGCTTCATAATACCATCAACCAATCTCACCATATCACTCTTATTAAAGTCTGCCGCCTTTTTGTTTCTCTGCCTGTCAGCTATGCGTACAAGCTCAAGCTTGATCGCTTCTGGTGGTAAGCCTTCCAGCCCTCCGGTTTCGGTTCTGAATGTGTAAACAAACTTTGGGGATATATAGTCATTGAAAAAAGCATCAGACCATTCACGAAGAAGAGGAATAGTCTCATAATAATCACCACCATAATGCCAATGGGCACTAAAATCTTCCGTGCCTCCGGCCCGTTTGGCAAGCGTTATACAGAAGGCATTTTTCCCACTGAGTTTTTTAGCCTTTTTCTCGCATTTCCTTACTTCATCCAGAACCTGTGAAAGATTGCCTGAGTGATGAGCTATAATTACTCCCATACTGGCTGAGGCAGTTGTTCCCATTGAAAGCATAAAACCTTTAATAGCTTTACCACTTCCTATATTTATGGGCTCGCCTTGATCATCGAGAGGGATAAAACCACTGCCATCTTTAAAATTAATGTCAACCTTCCCTTTCTCTGTATCAATATCAAGGTTGCCTGTGAAATATGCCCTTAATTTTCTCATTACTTCAGGCAAATCCCTGAGATTCACAAAAGCAAGGACATCGTCGCCACCCGCATAGACGAGCTTGCCCAGATGGTCTTTTTCAACTATCTCCCGTGCCACCTTCAGCGAGAAGTCGCGCAGCGCCTTGCTCGTAGCAAGATGCAACGACGGGTTAAGTGGTCTCCCCATCTTCTTGAACTCATCCCAGTTTCTATCCAAGTCTGCCCTTACCGATGGATGCAAAATCTTCTCAACTTCAGGGGCATTTTCTCCTGAAAGCCACTTGCCCATGTTGTCCCCGTCCATGAGAAGGACTGCATAATATTTTGAAGGCGTCCCAAGTTTTTTACCCGTTTCCTTTTCATGCTGCCTAACGGCTTCAAACAATTCGTCCCGCCTTCTCTTTGCATTATTAAAAAGCTGTGTGAATTCGTCTTTTGAAAATCTGTGTTTATTCTCCTCCCAGAGCGTTTTATCATTATCAAATGTATCTTTGTAAAGCCAATCCCCTTCCAATCTGGCAAAATCCTTACTCTTTGAGTCCCTGCATGCACGCATAATCATAGGTACGCTTATTCCTCTCCAACGGTCACCCGCAAGAGTCTTAATTGCTTCACCGTAGTTTTCAACTGAAACGGAGAGGGCAAGATAATCGATATTCTCGATAACTCTCAGTTTGAATGCAGCGGTAGCGATCATGCTCACAGACGGGAAGAGATCGTCAATATCAAATTGTAGAATATCATTGAAGTAATCTTTAGATGAGAGACGTTTTGTTATGCACACCCCGCATAATCTCTCAGATTTTCTCATTTGTGGGAATTGAGCCATCATGCTTTCCTGCCAGAATCCGCGCAATGCCCCAAAATCTTCAGAACAGTTTTGAGAGTTGTATATGCCGGGGTGAACAGGCTCTCTCACCCCGCACAGCGTACATTTATAATTAGGCTCTTCTTGCTGATCGAAATCCCTTAAAGACTTTCTACTGCCAAGAGCCTTTTCTGTAAGACGATATATCTGGCCGTAAATAGTTCCAATGTTTGGAGCAAATCCTTTTTCTTCATATTCCTTTAAAAGCTTCTCAAACTTCCACTCAGAGTGAATATTCATCAATGACTTGTAATGGCTAAGAAAGTCAGTATAATTATCGACCGTTGAAGATGCATAGTATGTTTCAACAAAATCCTCTGTCTGTCTTTTCCAGATAGTTTCCCATTCGTTTGAATTTATGGAGAGCGCTCTCGCTATTTTCTCTTTGACTGCCTGACAGATCGCATAAAAAGTTTCTTTTACTGCTTTTTTAGCTTTATCCGCTATCTCTGTTACAGAGCTGTCAGGAATTATGGCTAAAAAACGATTAGGAAGTGTAGGAGAAGAGAGTTCTTCGGAACCAATCTTCCCGCCAATTTCCAATCCCTTCTCTTTTAACCACAAATCAACTATTGGTTGCCGGCATAGGTCAGGAAATATAATGCTATCCGGGCCATACATATCAGCAACAATCTTCATTGCACTCCATGAAAGATAAGACAGTAAATAGCTCCCTGCCCAGAGGTCTTGTGTCTTACGGGCAGTAGCGATGAAGTCCTGCACAGGACCAATTGCAAATAGGAGAAAAGCAGGTTTTGGGAGGGCTCCAACAATAGCTGATGTTATACGTCTATGTTCCCAGATTGAGTGGTCAGGAATCCTTGTATCTGCAGGCAAAAGCTCCCATAATTGGCCTAAGCGTGATTTACCTTTGTCCTCATCTATCAGACGATCAACTAACTCTCTCCACAATGCAAGGTAAAGTGTCTGGTAATCGCCCTTATATTTCTCAGAAAGATAAACAATAGACCTGTCAACCGAAGAAGTAATGTCTAATAACTCCAATTGTGAAAGACTCCTCAAGTCAAACTGTCTGCCTGAGAGTGGATGGACAATAACAGGAGTTTTGAGAAAATCAGATACAAAATATTGGTCTTTTGGCAGATCGATGCGGTCAGCAGCAGACGCAATATGATCAGCTGTCTTTACCTCTTCAGGGATCCTTGCATCGTCTATGATACTGCCCATTATCTCTTTTGCCCTGCCTTCATGACCAACCCTGCCGAGGATTATCGGCTTTTCTGGCGGGTCGTGAAGAAGAGCTTGGATTTTCTTTATAACGAGTTTTTCGTCCATTATATCGCTCCCGTTCACAAAATTGTTTCCATGTTTTGTGAGATAAAGTTATTAAATTCAGTACATATCTGACTAAACATTTTGTCATGCTGTTGTGCATTATTAAGCTCTATACAATATCTTGAAGGCAGGTAAAGAATATAGGCACAGTAACTATCGCCTTCTTTTGCAACCTTTATAAAATATGGCTTTGCATGACGTTCAAGGATAGATTTGAAAGATTCCTTTGGTGGATTTAGCGGCGCTCCAATATATTGTCTTTTATCAAAATGATGCGTTTTCTCTAAGCTAATTCTGGCATTCTTGTATATCTTCCCCACATCTGCTAAGGCATCAAATGAAGTATTGAATAGTTTTTTAGTTCTGAATACCTTTGTCCCTTCTGAAAAGGATGAATAAGCCGTAACGTTAGTCTTCTTGATTAGTTTTTCAAGATTTTTCTTCTCGTATGGATTGTCGATTGAAAAAGAATCTCTTATGCCTTCATAAGCTTCTATGGCATTCACAATACTAAAAGAGCCAAAACCATTTCTGTTTCTTGAGCCAATGCCTCCGAATAAACTGAATACATACATTGTTTTTAATATGTCATTTATAAAAGCTTCTTTAAAGACACTAATGGTAACGTTGAACCGTTGACCAGAATCAACATAGTCTCCACGGAATCCTTTTTTGCTATCAAAAGCACCATAGGCAAGATATTCCAGAATATTCATTTTGAAGGTCTTTCCCGGTATAGGCACTTTATATATAGGATTGTCCGGAAATGGTTTCTTCACTCTCTTTAATGCACCTTCATGAGACACCGTTATCGAAAAACTACTGCCGCCGCCTTGTCTCTCATCAGCACTTCCGAATATCTTACTTTCTCTTTCCCTCAGTCTTTCCAAATCAGACGCCGATTGCAGGGCACGCCACCAGTAACGGAGTAATCCTTTTATACTTGCAGCCCTTAGTTCTGCCTTGCCCTGATCAGCCCCAGAGAGAAACATTGGGGTAATAGTCTCTATTTCAAAAGTGATTTTATTCATCTCCTTCTCCTCTTCTTCTCTATATCCCTACAAGTCGGAATATATTTAAATGCAGCAATGCCGCCAAGATCACCGTCTGATAATCCCTCTGATTAAAATCTGCCATGCTTCCTCCTCAATCTATCCTTATCTTCCCCTTCTCCACCCTTACCCCATATCTGCTACCTGCATATTGTTTTATAGTCGTAATTGTATAATAGGGAAGCAAGGTGTCATTCATTAACTGTTCCTTTATCGTCCTGTTAATCTTGCTTATATTAGATCTGAGGATTTCCATACGAAGACCTTCTTTACATTTATCGAGTAAATCATCTGCACGAAAAGGTTGTATGCTATAAATAACTCTATAATCCTTTACCATTTTTTCGAGAGCAGGTCTGCTTGTGAGGTCTACTATGGGAAGAAAGCAGTCCGCACAGGAAAGACAATATGCATTTTCAGGGTATTTGCAATGGTCAGTCTTTTGCCTTGAATAGGCTGTATAAATCATTAACTGAATCGGTACCATATCAATGGGAATATCCCCGATATAGATAGTCCTTTCTTTTAAGTTTACACTCAAAACAGGCTGAATCGTTGATGTATCTATCTCTTTCTGACCTTCCTGAACAAGTTCTTTAAAGCCTTTTTTATCAAGGGGTATCTTATCCCTGAGCCTTATAAACGGGAGTTCAGCAAGGAATATCTCTGTGTCTTTTGTGTGAAGCTCTTTTCCGTCTTTATGAAGCACCCTATCTTTCTTTGGCTTATAATAGAAATCAGGGTTGGATTCGAACTCAGGAGTAACAAGTACATGATAGAGTTTATCCCATGGTCTGCCGAAAAACTGGAGCGATGAGCCCATATAGAAACTCATGGTCTTTCTACCCCCAGCAAGTGAACAGTGGAGCCTTGTCTTGTCGTCAGTTGTTTTATCTTTTATAAAATTTGTAATGAAATCTCCGAGAGACTTGTTGTCCTGTGCTTCCTTTATATCGTCGAGCATATTACCGTTACGGTCCTTGACAACAACAATAGAATCCTTATTAAAAATGTCTCCTTTGAGCTTAAACTCTTTGCAGAACTCTGCAAATCTTCCTGCATCCATCAGATTTTCTTTAATAAGCTCTTTCCCGTGGGTAGTTGTAATGATATAGATTTCATCAGGGTAAACAGGCGGGTTTTGGTGTATTAAGGCGTAAATCGTCTCTGTAATTATCTGAGGGGTTGTGCCTGCTACAAAGATAAGGACTTCTTTGAATTTTGACTCTTTCATAAGTCAAGCATAAACCTTTTGCAGTATCCCTTCAAGGAAAACAATATTTCGACAATATTTCCGCTAAAAAAGTGAAAGATATTAGTGTAAAGATATTAGTGCAAAGTCTATAAAAAAATTTCCGTTATTTTTTACTATTATCTATTCACTTTCACCTGCTCACTTTTCTTTTCTTCAGGCTATTCATTAACCCATAAAGCATTTTGTTTGTCTCTAAACACTCATTGATCCTTGCATCTGCAATATCTTCTTGTAAGTACCCAATATCCTTGAGTTTATATAACCAGTTTTCACTTTCTGCTGATGATCTTCTTGATGTATCTACAAAGCTAATATATTGTTTGGTTGTCATAGCATTAAAACCCTCTGCAATGTTTGAGCTTATTGACCCTACACTTCTTATAATTTGGTAGATGATTACTCTTGATACAGCATTCTTGGGAAATCTTTCTATGTCCTTTAAAACATCAAGGAACAATTGATGGCTCCGTTGCCAAACTAACAGATCTTTAAAATGTTTTATTTCTTTCACTATTATCTACTCACTATCATCCTTCACTATTTCGTATTTTCCTAATCCAAAACTCGTCCCTTTACCTACGTGCAGGAATTCACCAGCCTTGATTATCTGCATAAAAGGTTCGATATTACCTTCAAAAGTTATTTTTCCTACAAATCCTCCCATCTTCATCCTTGTCTCCTGTCTTCCTGAATATCTCTCCCAGTCATACCATCTTAAATGTTTCTCAGCAATTTTTACCTCTTTTGCCTTTTCGATAATGCCTTTGAAATCAATCTCGGAAGTATCCCCGCCACAGTGAAAGTAATAAAGAAGAGAAAGTCGCCTCAAGAGATTTCTGATAAGGATATGGAATTCAAGGTCGAGAGTTAGATGTCCGTTGTAGAGGATACGAGTGGGAGTAAGGAAAGACAGTGAAAGATATGAGTGACGAGATGAAAGTGAGAGATAAGAGAGAGATGGTTGAGAAAGGAATTGAATTGCAAACGACTTCAGGGTTTTTGCATCAGAATCATAGATCGTTTCATATGCCTTTACACTATCATCTAACATCTTTACACTTTTCACTGTCTTTAATTCATATTTGGCTTTACCTTTCCCAATCCCTATCTTTCCAAGTTCATCAAATGTGTAAATAAAATAAGGGAGATAGTCTATCGCCCTGCCGATCAAGGTTAATCCAAATCGTATTTCGTCTCCGGTTTTATAACCTCTTCTTTTTTCCATTGGTGGTTCAATGACAAAAGGATGGGGTGCTGACGTATACTTCCTCATTATTTTTGTATCTGAAGGTGGAGGTGTCTCAAAAACATATGAATAAACACATTTTTCTTTGAGAAGGCAGTCAATACATTCTTTGTCTCTTATGGCGCAGACAACACGCTTAAAGGCGTACCCAAACCCTCCCCTCAGGGTTGAGCCTTTGTATGAGGGAAGAATAATAATGTCAATAGGGCTCAATGTCAGGTTAAACTTACTATACTTGATTTCTCCTTGTATCAGCTTTTACCCTTATTTTTATTTAAGACCTCTCTATTATAAAAAGCGCCAGTTAAGCTCCTTCCTCAAAGATTCCTATTTTTCTGAGACGTTTGTATCGTTCCTCTATAAGTTTTCCAGGGGTCTTTGTTTTAAGCTCCTCAAGAGCGTTTACAATGGTTTCTGATATCTTCTTTGCTGTCCCCTCTGGATCTCTGTGTGCTCCTCCCAGGGGTTCAAGAATAATCTCATCTATTATCTTGAAACTCAGGAGATCCTGGGCGGTCAGTTTGAGAGCGTTTGCTGCCCTTGAAAAGTCTTCAGTGCCAAGATGACCATCCTTTTTCCAGAGTATTGCTGCACATCCCTCAGGTGATATTACAGAATAGATTGAATACTCAAGCATATATACTCGGTCTGCAACACTAATCGCGAGGGCTCCTCCGCTTCCACCTTCTCCAATGACTATAGAGATTATTGGTATCCTGAGCTTTGACATTTCCATCAGGTTTACTGCAATGGCTTCAGCCTGACCTCGTTCTTCTGCGCCAATACCAGGATATGCACCAGGTGTGTCGATGAAGGTGATTACAGGTCTTTTAAATTTCTCTGCAAGTTTCATCAGCCTGAGTGCCTTTCTGTATCCCTCTGGATGGGGCTGTCCAAAATTACGGGATATCCTTTCCTTGGTTCCCCGCCCTTTCTGGTGGCCTATGATCATGACAGGGACATCGTTTATTTTTGCGACACCACCAACAATTGAGGGGTCATCAGAGAACCTCCTGTCGCCATGTAATTCAATAAAATCAGTTGCAATCAAGTTTATGTAGTCAAGTGTATAAGGTCTGTCAGGATGTCGTGCAACGAGTGTCTTCTGCCAGGGTGTGAGCGTTGAAAAGATTTCAGAACGGAGTTCTTTTGTCTTTTTTTCGAGTTTTTTTATCTCACCGGATATATTAATTTCCTTCCCATCTGATATGCGCTTGAGTTCCTCTATCTTAAGCTCAAGCTCTTCTATAGGTTTTTCGAATTCAAGATAATATTTGATCATGAGAATGTGACCGCTCCCTTCCCGACTATTTCTTCTATCCTATGTACGGTCTCGCTGTCAGGTGATATCTTTATCCCTGTCGCAATTAATGCTACAGCGTCTTTAAGGAATATCCTCAAATAAAGAGAATAGTCACCTTTGCTGTTCGACAGTAGAGATCTTATCATCTTAAGGTTTATGCTTTCAGACAAAGGATACCTGAGGTTAATCTCGACCCTATAGTTATTTTCAGGCTCGTCTAACCTTGATATTTCTGAGGAGACAATTTTTATTCCTTTTTCAGTTTTATCCATGGTCCCTTTTATAAGGAGTAATGTATCTTTTTGGAGGAGATGCAGGTTGTTTCTATAAAGTTGAGGGAAGATAATAACCTCTATGCTCCCGTCAGCGTCTTCAAGTGTGCAATATGCCATGATCTCGGCTTTTGACTTTGTATATATCTTTTTTATGTTTCTGAGTATTCCACCTATCTGGACCTCTTCTCCATCAGGGATTTCCTCAAGTTCAGAAGTCTTTTTCGTATGAATCATTTCGAGCTGTCTACTGTATTTTGTGAGTGGATGACCGGTTATATAAAAACCAAGAGCCTCTTTCTCATGTTTGAGGAGTTCAGATTCATCCCATTCTTTACCACTTTCTGCGGGTTTTTCTTGTGCGTCGCCAAAAATACTTTGCTGGCCAGACACTTTTGCTCTGATGCTTCCATTGACCATCTTGCTCATAAGCTCTATTGCTCCGGCCCTTGTTGTACCGATTGAATCAAAGGCCCCTGCTTTCACAAGACCCTCTATAACCTTTTTGTTCACCTTCCTTGTATCTACTCTTTCGAGAAAATTTGCCACTGAGATAAAGGGGCCGTCCGTGTTTCTTGATTCGAGGATAGACTCAATTGCAGCTGATCCAACCCCTTTAACTGCCTCAAGGCCAAAACGTACCGAGTTCCCAATCACCTTGAATTCTTTCCCGGACAAATTTATATCAGGGGGAAGTATCGCGATCCCCATCTCACGGCACTCATTTATTGATTTCACTATCTTGTCAGTATTGTCCATATCAGAACTCAGGGTAGCAGCCATAAACTCAACGGGGTAGTGTTCTTTTAAATAAGCAGTATGATAGGCAAGGTATGCGTATGCAGCTGAATGCGACTTATTAAACCCATATTCTGCAAAGAACGCCATCAAATCAAAAATCTTTGTTGCTTTCTTTTCCGATATTCCGTTTGCCCGGGCACCCTGAATAAAAGATTCTTTTAGTTTCTCCATCTCTTCCGGTCGTTTCTTGCCCATAGCCTTTCTCAGGATATCAGCCTGCCCCATAGTGAAATTTGCGAGCTTGTTCGCGATGCTCATGACCTGCTCCTGGTAAAGGATAATGCCGTATGTCTCATCCAGGATTTCTTTTAACTGTGGGAGCTCATATTTCACAGGCGTCTGACCTTTTTTCCTTTTTATAAAATCGTCTATCATGCCGCTCCCTATAGGGCCAGGTCTGTAAAGAGCAACAATTGCGATGAGGTCCTCAAATCTGTTTGGGGACATCTTTATAAGGAGGTCTCTCATGCCCGCACTTTCAAGCTGGAAGATACCTGTGGTCTGTCCGGAACTGAGAAGTTCGTATGTCTTTTTGTCTTCGAAAGAGATATCTTTGAGCAATAAATTTTTACCATTACCCTTGATATACTTCAATGTTTTGTCTATTACGGTGAGGGTCTTGAGCCCTAAAAAGTCGAATTTTAATAGACCGATTTTTTCTATAGCGCCCATGTCAAATTGGGTTATAATGCTCTCATCAGATGGATTTTTATAAAGAGGTGTATAATCGGTGAGAGGTTCTGGAGAGATGACGACTCCAGCAGCATGAGTTGATGCATGCCTGCAGAGACCCTCAAGACGTATGGCAATATCTATCAATTCTTTTATCCTCGGGTTAGTATCGTAAAGAGCTTTTAGTTGTGGTTCAACCTTCAGTGTCTCCTCAATCGTGATGTTGGGTGTATTGGGTACCAGCTTTGCTATTCTGTCTACCTCAGCATAAGGGAAATCAAGTGCCCTGCCCACGTCTCTGATTGCTGCCTTTGCAGCCATTGTGCCAAATGTAATGATCTGTGCGACATGATCTTTCCCATATTTTCCAGTAACGTATGAGATAACCTCTGACCTCCTGTCTTTGCAGAAGTCCACGTCAATGTCAGGCATGCTCACCCTTTCCGGGTTAAGAAAACGCTCAAAAAGGAGAGTATATTTCACAGGGTCAATATCTGTGATGCCAAGGCAGTATGATACAAGACTTCCTGCTGCAGAGCCTCTTCCCGGGCCAACAGGAATCCCTTTCTTCTTTGCATAGCTTATAAAATCCCACACGATGAGGAAGCATGATGCGTAGCCTATCTTTCTTATTATATCGAGCTCTCTTTTGAGTCTTTCTGCATAAATTGGTTTTGGCTCCAAACCAAATTTTTGATACAGTCCGTCAAAGGCGAGTGTATTGAGGAGTGCATCCTGCGACTGCCCATTCTCGAGTGTATATATTGGAAGCAGGGTTTCACCTAACTTAAATTCAACATTACATCTCTCTGCAATTGCCCTTGTGTTCAGGATTGCCTCAGGAATATCTTTAAATGCATTCTTCATCTCTTCAGGTGATTTGAAATAGAAACCATCTGAGTTAAAATGAAGACGGTTTTTGTCCTTTATTGTCTTCCCTGTCTGGATGCAAAGCAAAATATCGTGTGCCCTTGTATCTTCTTTCCTCATGTAGTGGCAATCGTTTGTCGCGACCACACCAATATGGAGTTCTCTTGCAAGTTCGACAAGCATCCTGTTTACTTTTTCCTGCTCGGAAAGACCATTATCCTGTATCTCTATATAAAAATTTTCCGTACCTAAAACATGTTTGTATTCAAGTGCCTTCTCCTTTGCTTTATCAATCATTCCCCTCTGTAAATAATAAGGAACTTCTCCTTTAAGGCATGAGGTAAGTCCGATTAAGCCCCCACTATATTGTGTGAGGAGATCCACATCTATTCTCGGTTTATAGTAGAACCCTTCGGTATATGCCTTTGTGACAAGTGAGACAAGGTTTCTATATCCACTGTTGTCTTTCGCAAGTAAAATAAAGTGGAATGATGCCTCTTCTACATCAGAAGCGTTTCTCTTCTCGAAGCGTGACCCGGGTGCGATATAGACTTCACAGCCGATTATCGGTTTAAGACCTGCTTTGGTCGCGCGCCGGTAAAAATCTACCACACCAAAGAGATTCCCGTGATCTGTGATTGCCACTGCAGGCATCTTATACGCGACAGCCTGTTCGACAAGCTCTTTTATCCTTATCGCCCCATCGAGAAGACTGTATTCTGTATGCAGATGGAGTGGCACATAGTCTGAATGTGGATGCATAGTGAAATATTAAC
>Ga0194113_10004176_pt1 | contig 19006 bp, 18 predicted proteins | sample TA2MahC200mmetaG_FD_146193 | JGI IMG/M metagenome (GOLD analysis project Ga0194113, IMG submission 146193) | Freshwater microbial communities from Lake Tanganyika, Tanzania - TA2015017 Mahale Deep Cast 200m | ecosystem: Environmental > Aquatic > Freshwater > Lake | place: Tanzania: Lake... | reverse complement strand
AGGAGCAATGGTAAGCCCTATAAGTCAATTGACGAAGTGGGCTGACAGACAAGAGGGTGGCGGATGAGCCTGTAGTAGTGAAGATGGCAAGGACAACATAACCTTGCAGGAGCGAAGGGGCTCTACTGTATCTCAAATCTTTTATTGGAGGTGAGGCAGGGAAGAATGATAAAGGCTTCCATAAGCCTGCAGGAGCTGAGGAGAAAGATATACAGCAAGGCGAAGACCGAGAAGCACTGGAGGTTTTGGGGATTATACTGTCATATCTGCAAAGAGGAAGTTCTCAAGGAATCCTACAGATTGGCCAAGGCCAACAATGGAGCACATGGAATTGATGGAAAGAGTTTTGAAGACATTGAGGCAGAAGGGCTTGAGGGATTTCTTGAAGGGATAAGACAGGAACTCCTCACACGGGCTTATAGACCGATGCCGAACAGGCGGGTTGAGATACCTAAAGGAAATGGCAAGACCCGAACACTTGGCATACCGACTATTAAAGACCGTGTAGTACAAGGAGCACTGAAGCTAATACTTGAGCCGATATTTGAGGCGGACTTCAAGGGTTGTTCTTACGGTTACAGACCGAAGCGACATGCACATCAGGCCATAGACAGGGTAACCAAGGGCATATTGCATGGACTTACAAGAGTAGTAGATGTAGATTTAAGCGGATACTTTGATAACATAAGGCATCACATATTGCTGGAGAAGATAGCACGAAGGGTACATGATGATGAAATCATGCATCTACTGAAACTCATACTCAAGGCGAACGGCAAGAAAGGAGTACCGCAGGGCGGGATAATATCGCCCTTGTTGTCCAACATCTATCTCAATGAAGTAGACGAGATGATGCAACGGGCACAGGAAGTAACCCGCCGCAAAGGCTACAATAACCTTGACTACATTCGTAGTGCAGATGACATGGTTATACTTGTACATGGACATCCGAATGAGGATTGGCTGCTGAAGAAGATACAGGAGCGGTTAAAAGAGGAACTGGACAAACTACAGGTGCAGATGAACGAGGAAAAGACGAAAATAGTGAACCTCAAAGAAGGAGGCTGCTTCAGCTTTCTTGGTTTTGACATTCGGCTTAACAAAAACCGTGAAGGAAAGACCTATGTTAGCAAGACACCACGGAAGAAGAAACGCAAAGAAATCGGCAAGAAGATAAAATCAGTGCTCAAGGCAAACTGGAACAAGCCGTTAAAAGAAGTGATTCAAGCAGTCAACGCAGTAATACGTGGATGGGTGAATTACTTCAGAGTAGGCAACAGCAACAGCACCTTTTGCAAAGTCAGAGATGACATAGAAAAGAAGGTGCGGAAGCTTGTAATGAGAAGGAAGAAACTGAAGGGCTTTGGCTGGAAGCGGTGGAGTAGGGAAGATATATACAAGAGATGTGGTTTATACAATGACTATCGGATACGATATATCTACCCGAAAGCAGCTTCAAGCCGATAGGCGAATAATGCCTTGTTAAGAAGAGGACAGGAAAGCCGTATGAGGGAAAACCTCACGTACGGTTTGATGAGAAGATGCTGGAGATAGGGTATGGTTGAGATATTGTGACACTCTCAGAGGAAACGGAGAGAAACAGTGGAAACAAACATCAGCCTGTAACCACTACGCCAGTGTTTTACTCTTCACTTAACAGCATGTTCAATAAGAATCATGAATGCATGATTTCAAAAGGAAATTCAGGTAAAATAAGGACATAAATATTATGTAAACAAACAGAGTTTGCAATCCTTTGCATATTTCAGGAATTCCTCAGCAGCTTGTATTTTAACTCCCTCGATAAAATCATCCTGTGTAAGACCCATCATATCAACGGTCATTCTGCAGGCAACAAACTTTACACCTTCAAGCATAGCCATCTCCTGAAGGTCGGCAAGGGCGGGTATCTGTGCCTTTTCTATCTTTCCCTTCATCATCCATGTTGCAATGGCTGACATTCCCGGTATAGCTCCCATCATTCCTGGAGGATGAAATTTCGCTTTATCTGCCCAACCCTTACGTATTACGTTGATCCCCATAAAGGTATAAAAAACAACAGCCTCCATCCCCAGACGTCTTGCATTAATACCCAAAATAAGACCTGGATAAGCACCGTCAAGGGTATCCCTTGATGTAATAAATGCCGCCGACTCCTTTTTTTTCTCTGGATGTTCCTTATCTGGACTCATCTTTGTCTTCTTTCTTTTTTAATTTATAAAAGTGTGGCTTATATGAAAATTCTATGGATTCTATATTACTACAAAAGCAGGACAATTTGACATCATCCTCAGGTTTATGGTTTAATATTAACGCCTTTAAACATAGCCCGGTGAGGCTGGAAAGGTAAGGAGTAGCGTGATTAAATCTTTAAAGATTGAATGAACCTTCCTCTCAATGAGGGGAAGGTTTTTTTATGGGGTGAAAATGCTTAAGGAATTAATGAATAAGAAGGATATTGACAGGGCTTTGACACGGATAGCCCACGAAATAATAGAGAAGAACAAAGGTATAGAAAGGCTTGGCCTTGTTGGGATACAAAGAGGTGGAGTGCATCTTGCAAGGAGGCTTGCCTCAAAGATTAAAGAGATTGAAAAAAAGGATATTCCTGTCGGTCTCCTCGATATTGGATTCTACAGGGATGACCTTAATATAAGAAAGGAACAACCTGTTATCAGGAAAACAGAGGTTCCTTTTGAAGTGAATGATTTAAAGATTATTCTTGTAGATGATGTCCTCTTTACGGGAAGGTCAATCAGGGCAGCAATGGATGCTTTAATGGATCTGGGAAGACCTGCTGCTATCCAGCTTGCTGTTTTGATTGACAGGGGGCACAGGGAACTTCCTATAAAAGCTGACTATGTTGGTAAAAACATTCCCACGGCATTGAGTGAAACAGTTGAAGTTCATCTCGAGGAAGAAGGATTGGAAGACAGGGTAATACTGGAAAAGGTGGACACTGAGAGATAAGCAATGCTAAATAGAAAAGACCTGCTTGGGATAAAGGAACTTTCAAAGGATGAGATAAACTTAATCCTCGATACTGCTGCAGGTTTTAAAGATGTGCTCGGAAGGGATATTAAAAAGGTTCCTACCCTCAGGGGAAAGACTGCTGTAAACCTCTTCTTTGAACCATCAACGAGGACAAGGACATCATTTGAACTTGCAGCAAAGAGGTTGAGCACAGATGTCATAAACTTCTCGGTACCAACGAGTAGTGTGGTTAAGGGAGAGAGTCTGATTGACACAGTTTTGACTGTCCAGGCCCTTGGTGCAGATTTCATCATCATAAGACATTCCTCAGCAGGGGTACCACATCTCCTCGCTAAAAAACTCAGAGCATCAGTGATAAATGCTGGAGATGGAACGAACGAACATCCGACCCAGGCGCTCCTTGATGCCTTTACCATAAGAGAAAAGAAGGGAAGGATTGAAGGCCTTGAAATAGCAATTGTGGGAGACATAATCCACAGCAGGGTTGCAAAATCAAATATCTACTGCTTGACAAAACTTGGTGCAAGGGTGAGGTTGATTGGTCCTCCAACCTTAATACCAGAAGAAATAAGAGGGACTGGTGTTGAAGTTTTTCATGACATGGAAGCAGGTTTAAAAGACGCTGATGTTGTGATCATGCTAAGGATACAAATGGAAAGACAGGGCAAGGGTTTTTTCCCATCCACAGAGGAGTATTCCAAAAACTGGGGGCTGACAGCAGAAAGATTTTCTCTCGCGAAAGATGATGCTATTGTGATGCATCCCGGCCCCATGAATAGAGGGATTGAGATCACATCAGAGATTGCAGATGGTCCAAGGTCAGTGATTCTCGAACAGGTTACCAATGGCCTTGCAGTCAGGATGGCAGTCATGTATCTCCTTGCAGGAGTGAAAAGATGAGCCCCATTAGACCTGCATGGTATTATTTAAGATCAGGGATGGGTATGCGATATCTCGGTAATTGTTTAAAGAGAGGTCTAACGGGGTGAAGATAATAATCAAAAATGGACATATTATAGACCCATCTCAAGGGATAGATGGAGTCGGGGATATATTGATTGAGAATGGGAAGATAAAGGAAGTCAGCACTCAGCACTCAGCACTCAGCACTCAGCACTCCAAACTTAGAATTATTGATGCGCATGGTCTCATGGTAATCCCTGGGCTTATTGATATGCATGTACATCTCAGAGAGCCTGGTTTTGAATATAAGGAAACCATAAAAACAGGGACGAAAGCTGCAGTAAAGGGGGGATTTACAACTGTTTGCTGCATGCCAAACACATACCCTGTCAATGACAATGCAAGTGTTACAGAATTCATAATAAGAAAAGCTGCACAAGAAGGCTATTGCACAGTCCTTCCTATTGGTGCAATCACCAAAGGACAGAAAGGCGAAGAACTTGCTGAGATAGGCACAATGAGAAATGAGGGGTGTATTGCATTCTCTGATGATGGCCGTCCTGTGATGAACAGCCTGATGATGAGAAGGGCACTTGAGTATTTAAAGGCTTTCAATGTTCCTATAATCTCTCACTGTGAGGATTTAACCCTATCTGAAGATGGGGTGATGAATGAAGGGCTGCTTTCAGTGACTCTTGGTCTCAAGGGAATTCCTTCAGAGGCTGAGGAAATTATGGTTTACCGGGACCTTTCCCTATCAGAGCTCACAGGGGGAAGGTTTCATATTGCGCATGTATCAACAGAGGGCTCAGTGAAATTAATCAGGGATGCAAAGAAAAGGGGAGTAAATGTCACAGCAGAGACATGCCCTCATTATTTCAGCCTCACTGAAGATGCAGTGAAGGGCTATAATACAAACGCAAAGGTAAATCCCCCATTGCGGACAAAAAGCGATATAGAAGCTATAAAGGAAGGATTAAAAGACGGCACTATTGATGTGATTGCAACTGACCATAACCCCCACCATTCTGATGAAAAACAACGTGAGTTTGACCTTGCTCCAGCAGGAATTTCAGGATTAGAAACAGCATTGGTACTAAGCCTTAAGCTTGTTGAAGAAAATGTTCTTACAATGAGTCAATTAGTAGAGAAGATGGCTTTAAATCCCGCAAGAATTCTGAAAATAGAGAAAGGAACATTAAAGGTAGGAACAGATGCAGATGTAGTTATCCTCGATATAAATAGAGAGTTCACGGTGGAAGTGGATAAATTTTTATCAAAAGGTAAGAATACCCCTTTTGATGGCTGGGTTTTAAAGGGGATGCCTTTAATTACGATTACCAAAAACAATTTGCATCAATGGTAAAATTATTAATATTATATACAACTTTCGCAGAACTAATGCTGACGTGGTCTTGTCATTCCTGCGAAAGCAGGAATCCAGAGGTAAATAAACGACTGGATTCCGTGTCAAGCACGGAATGACGACTGGATTACAACTGCGAAAGTTGTATATTATATTTTAAAAATTTTTGGTATAATTTTGTCAAAAATATGAAGCTATTTTGAGGAAAACTTAAAATATGATGATTTTATTAAAAAATGGGAGAATAATAGATCCTGGGAATAATAGGGATGAATTTGCAGATATATTAATAGAGAACTCTAAGATAAAGGAAATATCAAAACAAATTGTTGTAAAAATCCCTGAGTGTATTAGTATAGATGTTTCAAATAAAATAGTAACTCCAGGTTTAATCGATGTACACGTCCATTTTCGTGAACCAGGACAAGAATATAAAGAGACAATTAAAACAGGATCAAGAGCAGCTGCAATGGGAGGATTTACTACTGTCATTTGCGAGCCGAATACAAAACCACCAATTGACTCACCAAAGTTAATTTACCAAGTCTTAGAAATAGCTAGACAAATTAACATAATAAATATAAAAACAAAGGCTTGTATTTCCAAGGAGATGTTAGGTACCGAATTAGTCGATGTTCAAAAAGTTGCAGATGCGGGTGCTGTTGCAATTTCTGACGATGGGCATCCGGTTGAAAATAAAAAGCTAATGGAAGAAGCTTTTAAAAAAGCTAAGGCTTTAAAAAAAGTTACGGGAAGAGAAATACTTGTAAATCCTCACTGTGAAGAATCAAAACTACGACAAGCAAGATTCCTTTATACTTTTAAAGAAGAGACTAAATTTATAAAAAGAGATCTTGAGTTAAATAAAAAAATTAAATGTCCATTACATATTTCACATGTAAGTTTTAAAGATTCAATCGTAGAAATTGAAAAAGCAAAGGCTGATAATTTGCCAGTAACAGCTGAAGCGACTCCTCATCATTTTACTCTAACCGAGGATGATGCAGAAAAAATAGGAACTAATGCTAAAGTTAATCCGCCCCTAAGAAAACAAAGCGATGTAGATGCAATTATTCAAGGGTTAAAAAGAGGCGTAATAGATGTAATAGCGACTGATCACGCCCCACATGCACCATGGGAGAAACAACAAGATTGGGAGAGTGCCCCTTTTGGGATTATTGGCTTAGAGACATCTCTGGGGATAGTTTTAACTAATCTAGTTCACAAGGGAATCCTTACTTTGAGCGAAGCAATATCTAAAATGACTATAAAGCCAGCAAGAATTTTCGGTTTGAATTGTGGAAAACTTGTTATAGGCTCACAAGCAGATATAACTATAATTGATCCTTTTAAAGAATGGACTGTTGACGTGAACAAATTTGAATCAAAGGGAAGAAATTGTCCCTTTAATGGATGGAAACTTAAAGGGAAGGCTATCATGACGATAGTTCAAGGTAAAATCGTTATGGCAAATGATAAAATAATTGACAATCCTTTGGAGCTATATGAAAGGTGGCTCCATCAAAGGGAGGAAGTTTTACAATTATTTAATGATTTGGCAAGTTCTCATAAATCAGAAGTTTTGCATACTACAGAATTATCTTTGTTATAAAAAGACCTTTCAAAACAAAATAATCAACTTATATTTTTCTTTCTACTATAGAAACTCTAAAGACGAAATTTTTGTCTCATTGGAGGTTAACCGAGATGCAAACATATCTTATTAAGGCAATTTTAAGCGATAGGTTTGGTAGGGTTAAAGGAAATCCCTATAGAATTATTGCAATATCTGAGAATTTTACACTGTATCAGCTGGCAGATGCCATCTGCGGCAGTTTTGACTTTGATTTTGACCATGCCTTTGGTTTTTATAACAACATTAAAAGCTTGAGAAATTCAGTAGAATGTTACGAATTGTTTGCAGATATGGAGGATGTGGACAGTGAATGTAAAAGTGTCGAGAAAATCAGGATAAGTAAGGTTTTTAGTCAGATCAATAAGAAGATGCTTTTTCTTTTTGATTATGGTGACGAATGGCGTTTTATAGTGGAATTGAAAGGGATAAAGACAACTGATGAACAGCCTAAGTATGCTGCAGTTGTAGAGTCTGTGGGTGATGCCCCTTTGCAATACGATGAGATGGATTAATTGTAAATATAGGAGGGCGCAGGAGTGTATGGATTATAAGGAACTAAAGGAGATAGTTAAAAGAAAACCATACCTCCTCTGGTATGTAAAGGGTTGTTGAAAGTCTGAGCGAAGAAAGTATTATAGAGGCAATATTAAACAGGGTGACCGTGCTGTCCGTTTGGGTGACCCCAGAATATGGCGCGTGGCTATCGCAAAACTGGAGGAATAAAACCGTGGCCAAAAAGGACAAGGAAAAAATCGCCAAAAGGCGTGCTAAATCCAATCAAATAAAAAGTAGGAAGAAAAAATTGCGACTTGTTAAATCTCATCGTAAGCCTGATGTGCAGGTGATGTATAGGCCAGGAATTGCAGATATGGGAGCACCTCCGGGGTTTCGTGCTATTAACATGTCTCAGGCTGTGCTGGAGTATGGAAAACCCCTTGAACAATATGTCAAAACGGACAGCAAAGATGGGCTTAATATTTTAATGCAAAGTGCTATGCTCCTCTGGAATTATGCCAACTCTGTTCAACGTGGAAAGGAAGATGAAAAGGAGGAAAAGGATATTATTGACATATTGAGGAGAACATTCGGGTTGGAATATAGCGAAGCTAATGAGATGGTTAAAAGGATGGTTGAGCGATTTGATTATCTATTCCCTCTTGATAAACAGCCGAAGGAAAGATTTGGTCCTTTTATGTTTATCAGAAAAGAAATCAGAACTATAATAAGACCCTTTGATTACAGCACATTAAAACTTTCCAATGAGATTATCTCACCTGACGAGAAAGACAAAAAAGTAATAGAAAGAATAAACAAATTAGACAGTTATGTTGAAGCAAAAGCTGATTACGAAGATTATGAGAAACTATTGCTTGAGCTAAAAGAAGAATGTATGAAACAGTTTAAGAAATGGCTTGTTGACAAAAGGTTATCTGAAGAAATCATATCTCTATATGACTGCATAAACATATATTTTGATTTCATTTATGGATATATGCATGACGATATAGTATTGTTAAAATCAGTGCCACCAGTCTATTTTGAAGAGTTTTTTATAGATTTTTTGCTAAGAAAAATGTATGTAGAACCAAATGAATATGTATATTGGCCACCAGTGCTGAAATTATTTTACAGATTTTTATATGAAAAAGGTTACTTTGAAAACCATGATTATTTTATTAAGGAGATTGATTACATTGAGCCTCATTTTATAGAGGTTCTCGGGAAGCAATTTACATGAAATGGCTGATTTTAACATGGAAGCAAGATGAATAAGGCATTACTTGTCTTATCAGATGGAACAGTGTTTGAGGGGAAAAACTTTGGCGCTGAAGGCGAAACCATAGGAGAGGTTGTATTCAACACCTCAATGACAGGCTATCAGGAAATCCTTACCGACCCTTCATACAAAGGTCAGATTGTGACCATGACATACACACAGATAGGGAATTATGGTGTGAATGCTGAGGATATAGAATCTATGAAAGGGCCAAAGGTTGAAGGCTTTATTGTGAAGGAATATCTCGATTTCCCGAGCAACTGGAGAACTGAAAGATTCAAGATTCAAGATTCAAGATTCAAGGTTATAAATTCATTGGGTGACTATTTAAAGGAATATGGGATTGTTGGCATTGAAGAGATAGATACGAGGGCACTCACAAGGCATTTAAGAGATTATGGTTCACAGATGGGAATAATTTCAACAACGGATTTGAATCCCCAAAGCCTTATAGATAAGGTGAGAAAACATCCTGGCATTGTGGGCATTGACCTCGTTAAAGGAGTTACGTCAAAAAAGGCATACTCGTGGAAGGAAGGCGTATGGAAATGGCAATCTGCTGAAGTAGAAGTCAGAAGTCAGAAGTCAGAAGTCAGAAGAGAAAAAAACTTACCCCTTACCCCTTACCCCTTACCCCTATCTGTTGTGGTCTATGACTTTGGTATTAAGCTCAGCATCCTGAGAAACCTTGCGGATGCTCATTTTGATGTATATGTTGTCCCTGCTAAGACCCCTGCTGAAAAGGTCCTTGATATAAATCCTGATGGGATACTTTTGAGCAATGGCCCAGGGGACCCTGAGGCAGTTACCTACGCTATTAAGAATACAAAGAAACTCATTGGTAAAAAGCCCTTATTCGGTATCTGCCTTGGACATCAGATATTAGGGTTTGCAATGGGGGGAAGAACATATAAACTCAAATTCGGACATCATGGAGGAAACCATCCTGTCATGGATCTGGAAACTAAAAAAGTAGAGATTACCTCCCAGAACCATAATTTCTGCGTAGATATTAAGAGCATGAATGGACAGGTTGAGCTCACTCATAAGAATCTCTATGATGGGACAGAGGAGGGAATGAGACATGTTGAACTCCCGATATTTTCTGTCCAGTACCATCCAGAGGCAGGCCCCGGCCCAAATGATGCAACGTATCTTTTTAAAAGGTTCAGAGAGATGATAGAGAGCTTTAAATAAATGGAATTAGATTTTCAGAGCATATTTAAGGAGCTTAATGAACTGAAAATTGATTACCTTGTAGTGGGGGGACTGGCAGTCAACTTTCATGGTGTTCCAAGAATGACTTATGATATTGATCTTATGATATTGCTTGAAGCAGAAAATATCAGCAAGTTAGTTGCGAAGCTTACCAATTGGGGCTATCGTCCAAAAGTTCCTATTAATCCGAAAGACCTTGCTGATGAGGCAAAAAGGAACTCATGGATACAGGAAAAGGGAATGAAGGCAGTAAATTTTTATAGTGAGATATTACCCATTGGAGAAATTGACATCGTTTTTGATTCACCGATTCCTTATAGTGAATTGAAAAGTAGAGCTGTTATGATTGAGATTGAAGGAGAAAAAATCCCTATTGTCTCAATCCATGACCTTATTAAGCTTAAGCAGAAGTCAGGGCGCAAGCAAGATATCACGGATGTAGAATATCTGAAAATGATTTTGGAGAAATAATGGAGAATCAGGGAAAAGGATTTTCTTATACTGTGAGCAAAGAACAGTTGGATGACTACCGTAAATGGCCTGTGGAACGCCGGCTGAAGTGGCTTTATCTTGCCAACAAGATGAGAAAATCTCTTCCACGAAAAACTATTGAGATTCAGGAGTTATTTCGTAGTGGAAAGATATAAATTAGATAGCACGAATTCAAGTGATGCCTTAAAACGCAAGCAGTTAAAGTTTTAAAATTGCAGGGATTCAAGATCAATCCACACGTTTATTATCATTCTGGTTTGTCCAGAATCTTTCTGTATGGAAAGGTTCTCTCCTCGGAGAATGACAACAAGGAGTTGAAAAATTTATGCCTAAAAGGACAGACATCAAGAAAATCCTCCTTATCGGCTCTGGTCCTATCATCATAGGCCAGGCGTGTGAGTTTGACTATTCAGGTACTCAGGCATGTAAGGCACTCCGTGAAGAAGGGTACAAGGTTACTCTTGTCAACTCAAATCCTGCAACGATTATGACAGACCCTGAGATGGCTGACGCAACATATATTGAGCCGTTAACTGCAGACATCCTTGACATGATAATAAACAAAGAAAGGCCTGATGCCTTTCTTCCAACCATGGGCGGGCAGACTGCCTTAAATTTGGCTGTTGAGTTGTCTGAGAAAGGGATTCTTGATAAATATAAGGTAGAACTTATTGGTGCAAAGCTCGATGCAATAAAAAAGGCAGAGGACAGGGAACTGTTTAAGGATGCTATGACTAAGATTGGTCTTGAGGTTTCAAGAAGTGCATATGTTGGTTCTCTGAAGGAAGGGCTTGAAGCTATAGAGCATGTAGGATTCCCTGCAATACTCAGGCCGTCTTTTACCCTTGGAGGAACCGGTGGAGGAATCGCTTATAACATGGAGGAATATAAAGAACTTCTTGAAAGAGGTCTTAAACTCAGTCCTGTCTCACAGGTGCTTGTAGAGGAATCAGTCATCGGGTGGAAAGAATATGAACTTGAGGTCATGCGTGATGGGAAGGACAATGTTGTTATTATCTGCTCAATAGAGAACTTTGATCCCATGGGTATCCATACAGGCGATTCGATTACTGTTGCACCTGCCCAGACGCTCACTGATAAAGAATATCAGAGGATGCGTGATGCGGCAATTGCAATCATACGCGAGATAGGTGTTGATACAGGTGGTTCAAACATCCAGTTTGCAGTTCATCCTGAGAACGGGAAGATGGTAGTGATAGAGATGAATCCAAGGGTTTCGAGGAGTTCAGCACTTGCTTCAAAGGCAACAGGATTCCCGATAGCAAAGATAGCTGCAAAGCTTGCAGTTGGTCTTACCCTTGATGAGATCCCCAATGATATTACAAAGGAAACACCGGCATCATTTGAACCAACAATAGACTATGTTGTGACAAAATTCCCACGATTTGCATTCGAAAAATTCCCCGAGGCAGATCCAACGCTTACTATACAGATGAAGTCTGTAGGAGAGGTGATGGCAATAGGAAGGACTTTTAAAGAATCTCTACAGAAGGCTATCAGAAGCCTTGAGATTGGGAGCTACGGCCTTGAAGAGATCAATGCTGATAAGAGTGTAATTAAGGCAAAGCTCAAGACCCCGAATGCAGAACGTATATGGTATATCGCCCAGGCACTGAGAGAAGGAATGAGCATTCAGGAGATATATGAGCTTACATGGATAGATCCATGGTTTCTGAATAATATAAAGCAGATAATAGAGATGGAAGAAAGGCTCAAGGCTCAAAGCCCAAACTCTGAGGAGACAAATCCCCCCTTACCCCCCTTTGCTAAAGGGGGGCTGGGGGGGATTACTAACCCCAAACGCCAAATGGAAAACTCCAAACTTACAGAGCTTTTAAGGGAGGCGAAAGAATATGGTTTTTCAGATAAACGGATTGCGGAACTCCTTAATCTGGAAGAGGCTGATATACGACATCTGAGGCAACAGCAAAAGATGCGAGCTGTTTACAAAATGGTTGACACATGTGGTGCAGAATTCGCTGCATATACACCGTATCTGTATTCGACGTATGAAAAACCATTTTATAAGACACGGAACACAGAACACGGAACACAGAACACAGACCTCCCTCTCATAACCCCTCCCACAAGGGGAGGGGAATGCTTTAAAATTCCCTCCCCCTCGAGGGGGGAGGCCAAGGGAGGGGGTGAAAAACCCTCTTATAATCCCCCCATCCCCCCTTTAGTAAAGGGGGGTAAGGGGGGATTTGTCGAATGTGAGGCAAGACCGAGCAATCGCAAAAAGGTCGTTATCCTTGGGTCAGGTCCTAACAGGATAGGACAGGGGATCGAGTTCGACTATTGTTGTGTGCATGCAGTATTTGCACTCAAGGGACTCGGCTATGAGACGATCATGGTGAACTGTAACCCTGAAACAGTGAGCACAGACTATGACACTGCTGACAGGCTTTACTTTGAGCCCCTTACAATCGAAGATGTGCTGAATATCATAGAGACTGAAAGGCCGGAAGGGGTTATTGTCCAGTTTGGAGGCCAGACACCCCTGAAACTTGCTGTGCCACTCGAAAAAGAAGGGGTGAAGATTCTCGGTACGTCTCCTGACTCTATAGACCGGGCAGAGGACAGAAAGAGATTTAAAGAATTACTCCATAATCTCAATTTAAGACAGGCTGAGAGTGATACTGCCATGTCTGTTGAAGAGGCTCTCCATGCAGCAGAGAGGATAGGATATCCTGTAATGATAAGGCCCTCCTATGTCCTTGGAGGCAGGGCAATGGAGATAGTCTATGATGAAAAATCTTTGATGGACTATATGAAGCGTGCTGTTAAGGCATCTCCTGAGCATCCTGTACTTGTGGATAAGTACCTTGAAGACGCCATAGAGGTTGATGTTGATGCTCTATCAGATGGAGAAGGTGTCATTATAGGAGGGATAATGGAACATATTGAGCAGGCAGGTATCCACTCAGGAGATTCAGCCTGTTCGTTGCCTCCGCATTCATTAAGCAAAGAGATTGTTGATGAGATAAGGAGACAAACAAAGGCACTCGCAAAAGAGCTTCATGTCATAGGACTGATGAATGTACAGTTTGCAGTTAAGCACGACGATATTTATATCCTTGAAGTAAATCCAAGGGGATCGAGGACAGTCCCTTTTGTAGGTAAGGCAACTGGTGTCCCGCTTACTAAGATGGCTGCAAAGGTGATGGTTGGAAAGAAGTTGAAAGAACTTGGCCTTACTGAAGAAAGGGAAATGAAACATATTGCGGTGAAAGAGGCAGTCTTCCCGTTTGACAGGTTCCACGGAGTTGATACCATACTCGGCCCTGAGATGAAATCCACAGGCGAGGTAATGGGCATAGATAATGACTTTGGCCGTGCTTATGGAAAATCCCAGATATCTGCTGGAAACAGGATTCCTTTATCAGGGAAGATTTTTATTAGTCTGAAGGATAAAGACAAACCGCTCTCTGTCCCGATAGTGAAGAAACTGCTTGAACTCGGTATTGCTGTCATTGCAACGAAAGGGACTGCCCAGTACCTGAAAGACCATGGTCTTGAGGTTGAGGTTATCAACAAGGTTACCGAGGGTAGGCCACATATTGTGGATTTAATCAAAAACAAGGATATTAACTTTGTTATCAACACAGTCAGTGGGGCTCAGGCTCAGAAGGATTCTTTTTCGATACGGCAGAGCTCCCTTCAGTACAGGGTGCCTTTTACAACAACAATGTCCGGAGCAACAGCAGCAGTAAACGCAATAGAGATGCTCAAAAAGAAGCAGGTGAATATAAAGTCCATACAGGAATACCACAGCTTAAATGGCCTTAAGGAGAGGATATGATAAATAATTATTATAGTATACCCGAAATCATCTATAGAATATTTCGAGAGGTGTCTACTCATTGGCAGGTTTGAGGATGCTGATATTGTAGAAGAAACAAAATCTCAGATTCCTCTCCTGCTGTATTGGATGATCTGAATTCTTCTCATAAGAAGCCATAAAAAGGCATAAATCTTACCCTCGTCTTTCCAATTTTTTCCTCATCATAAAAACTTATATTAACAACCCATGCCTCTGCCGGATTATATCTGTTGATAAATCCTCTCAATGAACGGCCTATCTCCTTACCTTTCAGTTCTCTGCATTTCACCTCAACCGGCAAAACCTCATCTCCTTTGTTTACCACAAAGTCCACCTCTGCCTTGTCTTTTGTCCGCCAGAAGTGTATTGTGCTCCCGTCATATTGTGCCTTTTCTGAAAGTAAATGGTACACAAGGTTTTGGAAAACAAATCCCAGCTCAGAAAGTATCGTATATCTGCCGAAATGCCGCACAGCAAAGTTTCTCATCCCAATGTCATTGAAATACATCACCGGAGATTTGCTGATCTCTTTCCGGAGGTTTCTGAAATAGGGCGTGAGCCTCTTAATGATAAATGTCTTCTCAGCGTAGGCCACATAGTTTTTCAGGGTCTGTACCGATATACCCAATGTGGAAGAAATCTCGTTGAAATTAATCATATTGCCTGTCTGCCCTGCCAGCAGTCTTATCAGGTGCCCGAATGCGTCGATCCGTTCAACCTTTAAAAGGTAGGAGATGTCTTTTTCGATATAGCTCCTGTAAATCTCGTCTATAATCTTCAATTTCTCATCAAGGGTTTCCTCAAGTATGACCCTCGGATATCCTCCGAAGTTGAGATATTCCATGAGTAGGTTCATGCCTTCAGCCTTACTGACCTGAAAATATTTGTTAAGCCTGTCTTCGTATTTATAGCCTGTTTTGAAGTTTATGAATTCCTTCAGCGAGATGGTTTTAAGTTCAAACATCCTTTTTCTTCCCGCAAGGGATTCATGCACCTTTTCCTTCAATTCGACGCTTCCCGAACCTGAAATGACAAATTTATAGGGTGTCTGCATGTCATAAATGCCTTTAAGAAAAAGTCCGGCATTTTCTTTTCTTTGTATCTCGTCAAGAAAGACATATCCCTTGCTTTTGCCGAACTCCAGCCGCACTCTATCGAGAAGTGCTGATTGGGTCAGGAAATGAGGCAGGTCCCTCTCGAAATCAAGGCTGAGAAAAACGGTCTTTTCACCTTTCCTGTTCAGATAATCCTGGAGTTGAAGCATCAGGGTAGTCTTTCCGGCCTGACGGGGGCCCACAATGAGAGACATCTCTTTTTTGGGCAGGTGTGTTATCAGATCATTGAATAAGTATCTTTTAATAGGCACGTTTTATTTTAAACACGAGAATAATTAAAGTCAATAGTAATAATAATCGCAATGAATCAAGGGGGAAAGAAGGGGATAAGGAAAGATTATGGATAAGTCCGCCTCAGGCGGTCAAGCAGAAAAGACATACAAATAAAAAACTCAAGAACTTAGTTTTTTCTGGTGCCGGTGGTGGGAGTTGAACCCACACGGAGTTGCCCCCACCGGATTTTAACAGCAGAAAGCTGCCTTACGAGATACTATATCAGGCCGGAGAGGAATTTCCCGGCTGAAACGATCCTTGCTCCTTTCTCGATCTTGTCAACAGCGGTTTTCTTCACTACCTGGTAAACATAAGGGATCGACAGCCTTTCTTTGAAATAAAGAAGGTGCGGTGAGAGGCCGGTATCTTTGAGCTTGGCCTCGACCGCAAACCACGGCTTGCCGCCTATTGTTATCAAAAAGTCAACCTCGCGCTTGTCAACATCCCGCAAAAAATAGAGTTCGGCCTTATGTCCCTCATAATCGGTTATGAAATGCACCAGTTTAAGCAGATGGGATGCTATAAGATTTTCAAAACGGGCAGCTTCATCGTCAACTTCAGACCAGTCCCATAAATAAAGCTTGGGCTCCTTTTTGAGGGAGCGTATTTTTTTTGCAGAGAAGGGGTATATCCGAAAATGATAATAAAATGTCTCCAGGATATCCATCCAGTCTGAGACAGCGCGAAAGCTTACGCCAAGGTCCTCCCTGATGGTATTGAGCGACAACAAGGAACCAACTTTAGACGGTAACATGTCGCTCAGCAGTTTCATGTTGCCGATATCTCGTATCGCCCGGATATCCAGAATATCTTCCCGGAACATTCTCTCGATCTTTTCATTGTGCCAGCGCCTAAGATGTCTCCTGCTCTGTTTTATGAATGGTTCGGGGAACCCCCCGAAAGCATCCAGGCTATCCAGAGTCTTCGGGTAGTAATCTTTTCCTATCGGCAATTTGTCGGGAATGGATATCTCATAGCTGATACCCTCTATTTCAGATAGTGTGAACGGGTGAAGCCGGTAATAATGATACCTCCCCTGTAATGAGTCGCCGCCGCGCCTGTAGACATCGAGCCGGGCACTACCCGTAACAAGAAACTTATATGTTTCCTTCAGTTTGTCATATTCACCCTTGATAAGGCCCTTCCACTGTCTGTATTTATGTATCTCATCAAATATAAGGAGTTCCGCATCGACCGGCCAGGAAGAAGCAGTAATAGCCTTTCTGTCCGCTCTATTGTCCCAGTTGAAATATGCATAATCTTTGAAATGAACTGCGATGAGATCACGGCAAAGGGTTGTTTTCCCAACCTGGCGCGGCCCTCCAACAAAGACCATCTTTTCTTTTAGGTCCTCAACGATATAGGAAGTCAGATACCTCTTCTTTAACATGTGTCTATTATATAATAGATTTGCGTAAAAGCAAATTAATTAGCTTATAAATTTGCTTTTACGCAATTTCTTCAGCAAGAGATGGCACTTAGATTCTTATGCGGGGTTCTAATAAAGAATTATCGCCCTTTCAGGCTTGGGAATATACTTGTGGAGAGGTAGGCTAAATGGCGCCGGTGGCGGGAGGTCGAGTCGAACCGCGATCAACTGATTACAAAATTGGAGTATGCTTATATATGTAACTACATGGCAGAAAAGGTTCGAAAAAACTTTGGATCAACTCGGCAAGAAAAATATTGGGTTTTCAGAGAAGGAAGTTGCTGATGACGTAAAGAAGGCTATTGCCGAGGTGCGCATCAGTGCCAAAGATTAGGGCTGTCATCGATGCTATTGATTCGCAGGAATCATCTCTTTTTCGACGCTTTTCGCAATCAAATAACGGATATAAGCGTTATATGAGATCCCTCGTTTCCTGGCCAGAATCTTGATCTTTTTCAAAACAAGTGGGTCAAATTTCAGTGTGACCGGGGTAAGTTTTGGTCTTTTGAAAATGTCTTTGCCATCTTCGAGTTCATCCCAATAATCGGCGATCGAATGTTTTTCCCAGAATTTTATCTCCTCATCCTGTGTCTTGAATTCAGGTAGTTTTTTCATGATCATTTGCCCCTTTTTCTATAAAGCTTTCTTGTTTTTTCATCCATATCCATTGAAGTGATGACCCTTGCGATACCCTTGCCCTTCAAAATATAGACGGTAAAGAGATATCTTCCGGAGACTGTGTACCCGAGCATATATCGTGTCCCTTGACGCCCTTTTTTTATCCAGGGTTCGTCTTCAAATGCCACGTCCTCAATCTCATCCGGCAATACATTATGTCTGAAGATATGTTCGATATTGTTCTCATCCCATTCAAATTCTGTTATCTCCATATTCTTTATATTAAATAAAAACATATTGCTATTGTCAATATCATTTTTGTGGCCTATCAGTGAAAACAGGTTTTGTTTAAAAAAAATGCAGGGATTTCTGGGGACACCATACTCATTTCTTTTGCTCTTCTTTCTTTCTCCCCGGTTTTTGTATTCGCAAAACCCGGCCAAGTTTACCTTCAAGTTTTTCTATAAAACTCTCATCCCCTAATGGTCTTCCAGTTCGTTCATGCTTCCGCAGTTCCGCCGTCTCCTTATCTGATGCTGCCGATGAAAGAAATCCCCTCCAATCATGAACCATTTCAAGTAATGGAGAAACCATCACAAGCTTGTCATCTTTTCCTGTTATGTGCGCATGAGCACTGCTCCACGGGTATGCCAGACGGTTGCCTCTCTGGGTTATGTGATGAGGGTATCTTGAAGCTATTACACGTGCAATTCTTGCCATGCATTACAATTATGCGTGCATTAGGTTAAAATTAATAATTAAGTATGGTGTCCCCAGAATAACCCAGATGAAATATCTGAAGAAATAGCACATAAACTTTTGGAGGATAAAATGAACTTTTTCAGGGAATCTAATTCTGTCCCATAAGCATCCTCATGAACAGATAACATATGTTATTGAAGGTGAAATGGAATTCACATTAAATGGAGAAATAAGGATTTTAAAGGCTGGAGATGGGGTTGTAATCCTATCCAATCAGGAACACAGTGCAAGAATTCTTAATAGACCAACAAAGGCAGTAGATGCATGGGATCCCATAAGGGAAGACTACAGGTAATGGAACGATATGACGTCCCCGAGATACAGTTCCTCACGATAATTATCGTGGCTTTACCTTCCATTTTAAACCAGGTCTTGGGGGTCAAGAAACGAAGCTCGAGTGCATTAGTGAGGTTTTAGGAGTAAGACAAGAACAGTTGGATTTTGTTATTACAAAGGAGAATCTTATCCCTTCTCTCAAGGTTAGTCATAATAAATTGATCGACAATATCGACCAACTTATTGCCGACAAAAAGCTACTCTTGACAGGGAATTATTTTGATGGTCTCGCAATCGAAG
>Ga0194113_10004170_pt1 | contig 19016 bp, 15 predicted proteins | sample TA2MahC200mmetaG_FD_146193 | JGI IMG/M metagenome (GOLD analysis project Ga0194113, IMG submission 146193) | Freshwater microbial communities from Lake Tanganyika, Tanzania - TA2015017 Mahale Deep Cast 200m | ecosystem: Environmental > Aquatic > Freshwater > Lake | place: Tanzania: Lake... | reverse complement strand
GGCCACTTTAGAGCAAATCCGTCAAGAGTTTCATCGGTGGAAGTACGGTGCTGAACCAAGATTGCAAAGAGTTTATTCAGTCGCTAGATGTAAGCACGCAGAACCCCGCTCGCCATGAGCGGGGTTCTGGTTTATATGCGGTGGCTGGCCTGTTCCCTTGCTATCCCCGGCGTGCTGGCGCGCCTCTTGTGGCCGGGGTTTTCTGAAGCTGAAAGGAGTGGTGATGCGCCTGGCCAACGTAACTCGCCTGGGCTTTGGTCTGCTCTATCTTTTGGGCGCTCTGTTCAACACGATGCTGGCGGCATCGTATCCGCAGGGCTATCTGGAGGTGGCTAATTCGGCGCTCCTCCCCGTCTACAAGGACCTCTGGCGAGTTGTGGTGGCGCCGCACCTGCCGGTGCTCCTGGTCTTGCTCATCCTCTTCGAGTTCTCCATCGGTGTGCTCATCCTCAGCAAGGGCCTGGGGGTGAAGCTAGGCCTACTGGGCGGGCTGCTCTTCAACCTCTTTCTGGTGCCGCTGCAGTTTGTGGGGGGCATGCCGAACCTGCTGCTGGCCGCCATACAAGCCTACCTGCTGACCAAAGACTACCGTACGACGATCCTGGAGTTATTCCGGCGACGGTCGCCATGAGCCACACGTCAGCGCGCAGAACCCCGCTCGGCAGGAGCGGGGTTCTTGTTTGAGGCGTCCACGGCGGGAGGCGCTAAGCCCCGTCTTTTCTGTTTCCACCTCCCGGCATAGCACGAGGTGGGGTCAGAAGAGCCGCTGGTGATGGCGGAGGGACGAGTGTCACCTGCAAGGTATAGGGGCGATAGTCGTAGCCACCACTGGCGCTGGAAATCTTGATGTAATAGAGACCAGAAGTCAGGGTGCGCGTAATGTACTCGTTGGCCAGACCGCCGTTGATGGAGTAGTCAATGAGAGTTCGGGTGCCGTCGTAGAGGTATAGATCGTAGTCCAGTGGCAAGTGGTTCAGGGAGATATACACCTGGGCTGAGGCGGCAGTCACCCCGAACTGGTAGAAATCCACGTCTGTGGCTGTGCTGATCACCCCAATGTAGGTGGAGTTCATGGTTGGCGTAATCATGGTGGCTTGCTCAAAGGTGTCATTGGGTTCCCAATAGTAGTCGAAGGGTGTGGGTGTAGGCGTGGGGGTGTCAGGCACCCAAATAAGCCAACCTTTCATGATCAGTGGCAGGTAGATATGAAAACCTGGCATGGCCGTCGGCGTCAGCGTGGGCGTGGGTGTCGGCGTAGGCGTGGCAGTGGGAGATTGCACCACAATTGCCCCGTTGCTCGTCCCACCAAGTACAGACACGCCTCCAAAAGCCACGTCGGAATCACGTGGCAAGCCAAAGTGAAAAGCAAGTGGCGTGCCTGCGGTCTCGGCTAACGCCTCGAACTGAATCTGCACCAACACAAAAGTCCCTGATGGAAAATCCGCTAACGCACCGGCTGCGTGGTCAATCGTCCCTGCCGTATTATTGAACTGGTTGAGCAGAATAAGCGGCAAGGCAGTACCAGCAGTAAGTCGCTGAACGCGGACAAAGGCCGGGCTAAAGTCAAGACTGGCTTGCGCTCCATCCACCTGTTGCGTACCAGCCTGCACCTGCACTGTGAGCGTGAATACCTGTCCGGGTGTAACCGTCGCCACTGGCGGGTCAATCACCAGCAGTACACTCCCAATCTCCAGTTCTAGTTCAGCCAATCGCTGCGCCTGCGACCGCGTCTGCCCCGCCTGCCCGAAGTTACTGGCGAGGAGCGAGAAATCGAGTAGGCTTACGCACTGGTCTTCGTTGAAGTCAGCGCGGTCGTCGTAGCCGGCTGTATCCTGGCATTTACCAAAGGTGCTGGCAAGGATAGAAAAGTCGAGTAGCGTGACGAAATTGTCATTGTTCGCGTCGCCCTCGCGCAGGGCGCCAAAGTCCACCGCATTGTTGCCGCCGACCAGCGTAACGGTGACCTTATTCTGAAGCGTGTGGCTGTTCTTGACCCGTACCTCGTAGGTGCCGGGTTGGATGCCCCTGAGGGTGAAGTGGCCTCGGTCATCGGTGGTGAGGGTGAAGGAATAGCGCGGTAATCCTTCGCCAGGCTCGGTCAGGCTAACAGTCAGGTTGGTGGCCCAGCGCGGGTTAGGCGGGGTGGGACGGCCTTGCAGGATCACACTGCCATACAGAATAGCATCATTGGCGATAACGGCCATGCCATCCTCGGTGTGATTGAGCACCGAAGCCCCACCGAAGGTTGCGTCCGATTTACGCGGAGGGATACTGTTGAAGGCAAGCGGCGTGCCGGAGGTTGGGGCTTGGGCGGCGAAGGTGATAGTGACGAGGGTAAAGGTGCCGTCAGGGTGAGGCGGAGTGAGATTGCCAGCGGCGAAGTCAATCCGGCCTGTGGCGTTGTTGTACGAGTTTTGCAGGATGATGGGCAGCGTTGTTCCTGGGCTTAGGCTGATGACCTGCAGATAGGTAGGATTGAAGTCAAGGTAAGCTGAAGCGCCATCCACCTGCTGCGCGCCCGCCTGCACTTGCACGTTTACGCTAAAGGTCTGGCTAATGTTGACGGTTGTTGTGACAGGGATGACAGCCAAAACTACAGAACCAGGAGGCGTAGGCGTTACCGTGCCAGTGGGTGTGGCTGTGGGCGTGTTGGTCGGCGTCGGCGTGTAAGTTGCCGTCAGCGTGGGCGTGGCGGTTGGTGTCGGGGTGTAAGTCGCCGTCGGCGTGGGCGTGGTGGTGGGTGTGGGCGTGGACGTGCTGGTAGCCGTGGGCGTTCTAGTTGGGGTTGCAGTGCTTGTGGGCGTAGGTAATGCTTGATCACCAAACTCAACTGTGGTACTGTAGCCAGCATTCACAGTCACTATCAGATTGTCGAAGGTTGTGGAATGATATCCGGGTGGATTCTGCTCCCTGACTACGTAAGTGCCAGGGGGCAAGCCGGTGAAGCAGTAAGGTTCGGTGCCATCGGTAATCCGCACGCCCACCACACGAGCAGGGTCAAATGCGCCACCGTACGTGGTGACAGTGACCACTGCCCCGACCAAAAGCCCTTCGCCCGTATCGCGCTGCTGGTTTCCATTGCGGTCATTGTACACCAAGATGCACAGCGAACCAGTGGATGCCGTGGCTGTCGGGGTGGGGGTAAGTGTACCACTAGGTGTGTTCGTGGCCGTTGGCGTGACGGTGGGCGTAGCCGTGGGCAGAAGTATACAGCAGAGGCGACTGACACCACCACTTGTAGCAAACCACTTGGCGTCTTGGGCACCTATGGCAATAGCGTTGACGTTACTGCTGGCCAACCCGTCGGCTGTGGTATAGTTGACCCAACTGCTGCCGTCAAAGACACTGACTCCTCCCTGAACAGGATCGCTATACTCCCCAGTTTGGCTGTTGTACACACGACAGTCCTGAGTAGCAAACCATTTGCGGTCGGCCGCGTGTATGACTATCGCATTGACGATATTACTTCTCAGGCCAGAGTCTGGCGGCAAGAACCTTTGGGTGATGCACGGGGGCGATGAGGCCAGATCAAAACGGGCTACGCCAAAGGCATGGGGAGGGGGGTTGTTCCAGTCGAGCATCGGTGGCCAAACAGCCAGCCATACGCTGCCCGCTTCCGCGGCAATGGCGTTCACCCGCGGGCCCCAGCTTTCCAGCGGCGTGCCTGGTGGCAGCCAGCCGCAGGTGTCGGCGGCGTAGTAGGCCGTCCAACTATTGCCATCGGCGGTTTTGCTAAACCCAAGGTTAGTCCCGAACCAAAGGTTACCGGTGGAAGCATCTCTGCTGATGGCGTAGACACGGCCGCCGGGCAAGATGAAGTCCCATGGAGGGTTATTTTTATAGCATTGCCAGGAAGTGCCGTTGAAGCGGCTCACGCCCCAGTCTGTGCCCAGCCAGGCCCAGCCACGTTGGTCAACAGCGATGGCGTACACATTGTTGTTGCAGAGGCCGGTTTCGGTAGTGTAGGTTGTCCAGGTGATGTCGTTGAAGACGCTCACGCCATTGGGCGTGCCGAACCACTTGTTGCCTTGCGCGTCAACTGCGACAGCCTGCACGATATTGGCGACTAATCCTGAGTTGCCAGTATAGTAAGTGGTCCAGGTGATACCGTCGTAGGCACTCACCCCGGCGTTTGTTCCAGCCCAGACGGTGCCGTTGGGCTCCACGGTAATGGCATATACCCAATTGCTGGCCAGGCCAGCGCTGACTGTCCAGGTGGTCCAGGTACAGGTATCTGTTCCCGTAATTGTCGAAGCGGTGTGCCCGGAGGCCATAGTACCCGGAGGAACCCAATCGAAGCTTAGAGAGGCCGCCAAGATGAACAGCAGGCAAGCCATTACAGCAAGTGCCAGAGACAGCCAGCCAGGAATAGGAAAACCCTTATCATGCATGCTCATGTTCGTGCTCCACGCAAAAGGCTGCCTGCTTGACGGCAGGCGGCAAGGCCAGCGAGCAGGTCCAGTGTGGCTGCCCATCCCAGCGGTGCCAGAGGTCGTCCAGCGTTGGTGCCTGGAACGCCAGGCCGGGCGCATTTCTTAAGTGCGGTCAGTTCTCTGGGCTTGTGCTTGCTGATGGGAGCAGTCTACCTCTCCACCCACGCGCGTCGTGAAACGACTACAGCCGCTGCACGCGCCGGTTAGGCGCAGACCGCTGTTTTCAATGGGTCGCTGAATTTGCTGCAATCCAACTGTCGAGTTGCAGCTTTAATTGGTCTAGTTGTACCAGTATACTATCAATCACTCGGCTCACATCGTCGTAAGGTGCAATAGCTTTCAGTTGATTGCGCCGCACATTATCTCTAACCGCTGCGTTAGCCCTACCGACAGCCTTCTTGCCCAATAGGCCAGCGGCGAAGCCGGCACCAAATCCCTTGCCTACTTTGGTTCTCTCCGTAGTATACGCTGCATTTATCGCCTTTTTGGTGAGGGCTATATCTTTCTTGACTAACCGCAGCTCCTTTTGCATCTGTGTTATTTTAGCTTTTGACAGCTTGGCCTCTGCGGCAGTGCTCCATCTCCATTGTTGACTCATGGCTTCGCCTTTAGCCATAGGGCCGATAATGGCCGATACCCTGTTTGCGTAGTCTTGTGCACTCAGCATGGTAGAGACTCCTCTATTGTGATGTAAGCAGGTTACAGAAGCACCACTTCTGCGCACTTTGGCTCACCCTGGCCATTTACCCGTAACAGTCGGCGTCGTCGTGGTGGGCTATGGGTCCCGCCCCCAGGCCACCTCAAGTCAGGAGGACGATAAGTGCCCCTACACTTAGGATGAGAATCAGAAAACGTTGTTTTAGGCATAGGCTACCCTGCGACTCATACCAGGAACGCAGTCACTCGGTGCTAACCTTGATTGCCTCCGGCGGTGGTGTGAAACCGATGGGCCATACAGTATTACGGTCGTATCTGGCATTGACCAGTCTGGCGCCCGTCAGGTTGGTAAACAGCAAAAAGGCGCCTTGCAAGTCGGCGCCCGCCAGGTTTGCGTTAAGCAAGTTGGCGTTCTGTAGCTGTGCGTTCCTCAGGTATGCACCTGTCAGGAGGGCGCCCATCAGGAAGGCGCCCTGCAAATTGGCGCTCCACAGTTTGGCGCCCGTCAGGTCGGCGCCTTGTAGCTGTGCGTGCGTCAGGTTGGCATTCATCAGGTCGGCGCCCCTCAAGTTGCTGTAGCTGAGATCGGCTCCTGTATTCCCATCCTTGTCCGCTCCAAGGTCTGCCCCTCGCAGGTCGGCGGCCCGCAGGTTGGCCCGTCGCAAGCTGTCTTTCCGCCCGTTGGCGGCCCATTCCAGGGCGGTCTGTACCCAGTGCTCGCGCTTTTCGGCGGCGGCCCTTTGCTGCTCGTAGTGATACCAAGAGCGTCCTTGTACCCAACCGCCAAGGATTGCGCCCAGGACACCTAAGACACCACCGACGATGGCGCCGATGATTGCTGCTTGTGCCTCAGGGGGCATGTTCGGAAACATGGCTCTCGTCCTCTACTTTGACTGCCTCTGGCGGTGGAGTGAAACCGTCTGGCCATTGAGTCTTCTGGTTATATTGAGCCCTCGCCAGTTTGGCGTCCCCCAGGTTGGCGCTCGTCAGTTTGGCGCTCCTCAGTTTGGTGCCCCTCAGTTTGGCGCCCCTCAAGTCGGCGCCCGTCAGGTCGGCGCCCCCCAGTTTGGTGCCTATCAGGATGGCGTCCCCCAGTTTGGCGTCCTCCAGGTCGGCGCCTGTCAGGTCGGCGTCCCGCAGGTCGGCGAACGCCAGGTCGGCGTACCTCAGGATGTCACCCCTCAGGTCGGCGCCTGTCAGGTCGGCGCCCCTCAGTTTGGCGCTCGTCAGGTCAGCGCGCCTTAGGTTGCTGTAGCTGAGGTCGGCCCTCTCCTCCCCACCACGCCCACCATGGCCCACTCCAAGGTCTACTCCTCGCAGGTCGGCACCCTGCAAGTTGGCCCGTCGCAAGCTATCTTTGCGCCCGTTGGCAGCCCATTCCAGGGTGGTCTGTATCCACTGCTCACGCTTTTCGGCGGCAGCCCGCCTCTGGTCAAACCAATACCACGCCCAGCCTTGCACGAATCCGCCGATGATCCCGCCCAAGATGGCGCCCACGGCACCAATGGCAGCGCCGATTAGCAGCCAGAACACGTCACTACCCATGGCTCACCCTCTAGTTGCGATAAACAGCACTAAAGGCCCAGGATCGCGGTAAACACTGGCAGATTGCAAATACTCTCAATGCAGCGACTGAAGCATTGCTCGTAGGTGTTTGACGTGAACTGCCAAACCCTGCGGAAGCAAGAACTGCGTTTCTTCTAAGATCTGATTCTTCTCATCCAACACGGTTACTATTTGAGAAGGCAATAGGTGATAACTCACGTTGGCAATAACAACTCCCCATATTCGGAAAGAGTTTGAAACAACAGGAGCGCCGCTTGCCCCTAGCAGTGCAGGAAACGAAAGTTCAAGTGCGTCTTCACCTGCTTTACCATATCGTTCTCTCAGATCAACCAGTCTAGTAACGTTACCCAACCGGGTAGCAGGTGACAGGTGTATTGCCCTTCTCTGGGAACGGGTTGTGCTGTACTCTAAACAGAATACGGTCTGGTTAAAAGTTATCTCATTGTCCTGAGCAAGTTTTAGGGCTCTTTCCGGTGGATAACCAGGGACTTCAAGGAAGGCCAGGTCAACGTCTCGGTTCGTAGCCACAAGATTAGCCGGCATTATGTCGTCTGTATTTGGCATGGTTGTGATAACGAACGGCCTATTCCAACCCCGAACTACATGCTCGGCAGTTACGAGGAATGGCCGCTGTCCAACAAATGCACCTGTTCCCAAAAAGACGTATTTGCCAAGGAGACTAGCCTTGTCAGACTCGTCAACTCCAAACAAGGGCACGATGGTTTCTGAAGGGTTTATAGTCTCTACAGGCAGAATCATCAGACTTACGCCTTTCTCAAGATTTGGACTCCTAATTGCTTGTTTGACATGCCACGCCGTTCAACGGGCTGCAAACGAAGCGGCCCGTTGAACTCACGATTGACCAGCGGCGATGGAATTTCAGCATCGTGTCCGTAAACACACGGTAGTCGACCACCTGCTTCAACTTCTTGCAGCCAGCCGGGCGAGCAGGGCCGCTGGTCATCTACTCCCTGTACGCTTCCCTTCTGTGCCGCACCCGCCAAACCATGATGGTCTGCGCGCCATCGTCAACGCTGTAGAGCACGCGATAATCGCCTACCCTGAGCCGATAGGCATCCTCCGCACCGCGCAGCTTCAGGCAGCCAGGCGGGCGCGGATTCTCACGCCGGGCAGTCAAGGCCTCCAGCACCCGGCGCAAGGTTTTCCCGTGCAACCGGTCAAGGTCCTTTTGCGCCCGGCCGTCAAGGTTGAGTTGGTACAACTTCGTCCCGCCTGGCCAGGTATTCTTCAAGGCTCACCGCAGGCTCAGGGTTTTGCCGCGCCTCGATCACCTCCAGAGCGTCCTCCAGCTCCTCCAGTCTCTCGATCAGACGGTTCCACACCTCTAGCTCGACCAGCACAGCAGAGGCGCGTCCGCGCTGGGCCAGAACTACCGGGCCCTCAGACAACTTCTCTAGAACCTCGGCCTGCCGGATGCGCAGGTCAGAGAACGGCCTAATCTCCGGTATCACAGACACAGACATCTGCCACCTCGTTAGCGTTTGTTTAGCCATCCATGCTAATTATATCTCGCTGTCAGGGCTTTGTCAAGTAGGAAGTAGGGCGAGGCATTATTCAGAGTATCTGGCATGTCACTAATGCCTGCGCCGGGAGCGTCACGAGTTGGGGACAAGCCAAAACTGCCCCCTGAGGCATTATGCGCGGACGTAGTAGCCACTTCCCCGAAACGGGGGCCGCCTCGGCCAGCCGCCGTTGATATGGGGACGACGACTAGAAGTCGTTACTACATGTCCCCAAGGTGATACGCTCCCCTGCGCCACGAGGATACAAGAGAGCTGAAACAACCTCGCCGGAATGCCTCGCCCCTACGAGCCTGGACGCAGGCAACCGTTTTGTGCGAGCGCCTTGTCTATTCCCTCCTTGTCTACTTGCTACTTGTCTCCTTGTCTCCTTGTCTCCTTGTCTACTCCCTCCTTGTCTCCTCATTCCTCGTCCCTCATTCCTCGTCCCTCATCCCTCGTCCCTCATCCCTCGTCCCTCGCCTCCTCCCCCTCCACATCCACAAACTGCCTTCGGTACAGCTCCCGGTACAGCCCGCCCTGGGCCAGCAGCGCCTCGTGGGGGCCTTGCTCTACGATCTGGCCGTCCTGCACCACGTAGATGCAATCGGCGTGGCGGATGGTGCTCAGGCGGTGGGCGATGACAATCGCCGTCCGGCCGGCGAGCAGGCGCTGCAGCGCCTCCTGGATCAGCCCCTCGGTGACTGTGTCCACGCTGGACGTGGCCTCGTCCAGGATGAGGAGGCGCGGCTCGGCCAGCACGGCCCGGGCGATGCACACCAACTGTCGCTGGCCCACGGAGAGGTTGACGCCACCCTCCAGAATCGGCGTGGCGTAGCCCTCGGGGAAGGCGGCGATGAAATCGTGGGCGTTGGCCAGACGGGCGGCCTCCTGCACCTCTGCGTCGCTGGCCTCCGGCCGGCCAAAGCGAATGTTGTCGGCGATGGTGCCGGAGAAGAGAAATGGGTCTTGCGGCACCAGCCCCATCTGGCGGCGTAGCGAGGCCAGGGTCACGTCGCGCACGTCGTGGCCGTCCAGGCGCACCGCCCCGCCCGTCACCTCGTAGAAACGGCCCACCAGGTTGGCGATGCTGGTCTTGCCGGCGCCGGTGGGGCCCACCAACGCTACCGTTTGTCCGGCCTCGATGGTCAGGTTGATGCCCCGTAGAACTGGCTCGCCGCCCCGATAACTCATCCAGACATCATCGAACTGAATGCGCCCCCGCAGCGGTGGCAGCTCAATCGCCCCCGCTTTATCGGCGATGTCCAGCGGGGTGTCCAGCAGCCGCAGCACCTGCTCGCCGCCGGCCATGGCCGATTGGAAGGTGGTGTAGATCTGGCTCAGGTCGCGGACGGGGGCGAAGAAGCGGGAGACGTAGGCCAGGAAGGCCACGACGATGCCCAGGGTCAGCTCGCCCCGCGCCACCATCAGCCCGCCAAACCAGAGGACGATGGCCGTGGCGGCGATGCTCAGCAAGTCCACCACCGGCGTGAAGGCCGAGGCCAGGGCAATGGCGGCGACGTTGGCGTCCCGATTCTCCCGATTCACCTGCTCGAAGCGCTGCTGGGTGGGCAGCTCTTGGGCGAAGGCCTGGATGACCCGCATGCTGCCGATGTTCTCGGCCAGGTCGCCCACCACAGCGCCGATCTTCTCCCGCGTATCGCGAAAAGCGGCCTGGGCGCGGCGGGTGAACAGGATGGTGGCCAGCACCATGACGGGCAGCACGCTGAAGGTCAGCAAGGCCAGCCGGGGTTCCAGGGAGACCATGACCACGACGATGCCCACGATGACCACGGCGTCGCTGAGCGTGCCCACCAGCCCCTGCGAGAGGAACTGGTTGACCACGTCCGTGTCGTTGACCACGTGGGAGATGGTCACGCCCACGATGTGCGTGTCGTGGTAGCCCAGGGGCAGGGCCTGCAGATGCTGGAAGAGGCGCGCCCGCAGGGTGGCCAGCAGTTGCTGCCCCACCCGCGATAGCATGTAGGTCTGCCCGGCGCTCGTCAGGTAGATGCCGACGTAGGTGGCCGCGGTGAAGGCGGCGATGCGCAGCAGGCCAGCGGCATCGCCCTGGGTGATGTAGCTGTCAATGGCTACTTTGATCAGGTAGGGGGCCAGCAGGCTCAGGCCGGAGGCAGCGAGCATCAGGCTCAGGGCCAGGAGCATGGCCCGCCAGTATGGTCGTAGGAAACCCAGCAGGCGGCGGGTCACGTGCGGGTCAAAGGCCTTGCCCTCGCCGGTGCCAAACCCTTCGATTAAAGACCGCGGGCCGTAAGTGCCGGCGGTTCCGCTAACGTTGATGGCCATCGGTGGTAATGAGGTATGAGTTACGAGTTATGAGGGAAGAGGGGCGAGGACAACCTCATACCTCATACCTCATACCTCATACCTCGTCCCTCGTAACTCCTCGCTCTTCTTGCGGCAACAACTGCCGGTGATAGATTTCGGCGTACAGGCCGCTAACGCGCAGCAACTCGCTATGCGTGCCGCGGGCGGCGATGCGCCCCCGTTCCAGCACCAGGATCTGATCGGCCAGACGCACGGTGCTCAGGCGCTGGGCAATGACAAACGACGTGCGCCCGCGCATCAGTTGGCGCAGGGCCTCCTGGATCAGCCGCTCGGTCTCCGTGTCCACGCTGGACGTGGCCTCATCCAGGACCAGGATGCGCGGGTCCTTGAGCAGGGCGCGGGCGATGGCCACGCGCTGCTTCTGCCCGCCGGAGAGCGTCACCCCGCGCTCGCCCACCAGCGTGTCGTAGCCCTGCGGCGTGGCCATGATGAAATCGTGGGCGGCAGCGGCTTGGGCCGCCGCTTCGATCTCGGCCAGCGTGGCTTCCGGGCGGCTGAAGGCGATGTTCTCCCGGATGCTGGCGGCAAACAGCGTCGTCTCCTGCATGACCAGGCCGATCTGGGCGCGCAGCGAGGCCACGGTCAAGCGGCGCAGATCGTGGCCGTCAATGGTGATGCGCCCGGCGGTGGGATCGTAGAAGCGCAGGAGCAGGTTGATGATTGTGCTTTTGCCGGAGCCGGTGGCCCCCAGCAGGGCGATGACCTGGCCCGGCGCCACCTCAAAGGAGACGTCGTTCAGGGTGCGGTGCAGGCCAAAGTAGGCGAAGGAGACGTTCTCGAAGCGCACGCGACCCTCAATCGGCGGCAGCGGGCTGGCATCGGGCGCCTCCTGCACCTCGGACTGGGCATCCAGAATCTCGAAGATGCGCTCGCCGGAGGCCATGGCCTGGGCCACCGCCGCCACCGGCATGCCCACGCGACGAATCGGCTGGGCAAGCTGGCCCAGGTAGGTGCTGAAGGCCACCAGCTCGCCCAGGGTCAGGTGGCCCTGAATGACCTGCAGGCCGCCGTAGCCGATGATGAACACGGCGCCGACGTTGGCGATGAGATCGAGCAGCGGGGCGTAGGTGGCCTGCAGGCGAGAGGCGGCCAGGTTCTGGTCGAGCAGGCGCTGGTTCTCCACCGCAAAGCGGCGCGTCTCCGCCGCTTCCTGGGCGAAGGCCTTCACGACGCGCGCCCCGCGCAGGTTCTGCTCCAGGCGCGCCGTGAGCACGCCGATCTGCTGCTGGATGGCCCAGGAGAGGGGCCGGAAGCGCAGGCCGAAGTGCAAGGCGCGCTGCGCCAGGAAGGGCATGGTGCCCAGGGCCAGGAGGGCCAGGGGGGCGTTCAGTTGCAGCAGGACGATGGCCGTGCCCAGGAAGAGCACCACCGCATCGAGCAGGCGCAGGCTGGCCCGGCCGGTCAGGAAGCGGATGCGATCCACGTCGCTGATAGCGCGAGTCAAAAGCTGGCCCGTCTCCGCCCGATCGTGGTAGCTGAAGGAGAGGGACTGGAGCTTGCTGTGGATGGCGTTGCGCAGGTCGTAGGCCACGCTCTGGGAGGCGGCTTCCGTCAGGTAGCCCTGGACAAAGGTGAGCAGGCCCTTCACAATCGTCAGGGCGAGCAGCGCCAGGGAGCCCCACATGAGGAACGACAGATCCTGCTGGCCCATGCCCCGGTCCACCATGGCGCGGATGATCAGCGGCACGGCGATGTTCAAGCCGTTGATGACCAGCAGGGTGCTGTAGGCGGCCAGCGTCGTCCGCCAGTAGGGGCGCAGGTAGCTGAAGCAGCGCCACAGGATGCGCCCGCCGCCCGGGCGGCGCAGGGTGAGAACGGGGGTGTGTTGGTTGGAGGTACTCATCCATTCTAACCACCAAGACACCAAGGACACCAAGGGAATTTCGAAATTCGGAATTCGAAATTAGAATTTTTTGTGTCTTGGTGCCTTGGTGGTTTATTCGGCCAAAACCACTTCTCTCCCCGTGGCGGCGGACTGGTAGATGGCGGCGATGAGGCGCAGCACGGCCAGGCCCTGCTCGCCGCTGGCCGTCGGCTCCCGATCCTCCGCCACGCACTCCACGAAGTGGCGGATGGCCGCCTCGTGGCTGCCGATCTCTGGGTACAGCGGCCGCATCTCCGTGGGCACACCGGCCAGCTCGCCGAAGAAGCGCAGGGTGTCCTTCTGGGTGTAGTTGCGCACGTTAAGCTCTGCCCCGCCCTCATCGCCGAACAGGTGCACGTGGTAGTCGTCGCCGGCGCTGGTGTAGCTGGCCCAGCTCGTCTCCACGGCCATGGTGGCGCCACCCGCCAGCCGCACGAAGGCTGTCGCCAGGTCCTCCACGTCGCACCCCGCCGTGCCTGACGGAAAGCGTGAAGCGCCATCACGCCTTACTTCCCGAAACGGCGGGCGTGATGGCGCTTCATCGCCGCCCCAGAAGCCCTTGCCGCGGGGGCCGAACTTGGCGTAGGTGGCCCCGCTGATGGCCACGACCGGCGGATAGTCCAGGAACCACAGCGCCAAATCCAGCACGTGCACGCCCAGGTCAATCAGAGGCCCACCGCCCGCCTGCGCCTGGCAGGTGAACCAACTGCCGATGCCGGGGATACCGCTGCGCCGCAGCCAGCCGGCCTTGACGTAGTACACCTCGCCCAGGCCGCCGGCGGCAACGTGCCGCTTCAGGGTCTGGCTGTCGCCGCGGAAGCGATAGTTGAAGGACACCATCAGCTTGCGCCTGGCCCGCCGCGCCGCCTGCACGATGGCCTCCCCTTCGGCGACGGTGGCGGCCAGCGGCTTCTCGCAGAGGACGTGCTTGCCCGCCGCGAAGGCCGCCGCAGCCACCGGTGCGTGCAGGCTGTTGGGCACGCAGACGCTGACGGCAGCGATCTCGGGCAGGGCTAGCAGGTCACGGTAGTCCGTGAACAGGCGCGGGATGCCGTATTCCGCAGCGAGCTTCTGGCAGCGGACCTCGTCCAGGCCGGCCAGGGCCGCGATCTCCACGTTGGGCAGTTTGCTGTAGCCGGCCACGTGGAAGCGGCCCACGCCGCAGCCGATGACGCCGACTTTGAGTTTGTCCATAGCTCTTTGCTATCCTCAGAGGTTGTTGGAGAATCCGCTGCTGTCAGCCAAGACGTGAAACGTGATGCGCCCCGAAACGGGGGGCCGTGCGCGGCCTGAAACGTGAAAATCACGAATCACGTTTCACGTTTCACGCTCAGTCCCACCAGGCGTGGACGGGCGGCTCGCTGAGCAGGCACTCTTTCAGGAAGGCCACGGCCTTGCGCAGGCCCTCGTCGCGGGAGGCCAGGGCGTCCTCGTGCTCGATGGACATCACGTAGTCGTAGCCGGCCAGACGCAGGGCGCTGACGATGTTCTTCCAGGCCAGCAGGTCGTGGCCGTAGCCCACGGTGCGGAAGATCCAGGCCCGCTCGCCGGGATGGCGATAGCTGCCGGTGTCCAGCACGCCGTTGACCGCCGTGTTGTAGACGTTGATCGCCGTGTCTTTGGCGTGGAAGTGGTAGATCGCCCCCTGCAGGGCGTGGATAGCGGCCACCGGATCGGCCTGCTGCCAGAAGAGGTGGCTGGGATCGAAGTTGGCGCCGATCACCGGGCCCACGGCCTGGCGCAGGCGCAGCAGCGTAGCTGTGTTGTAGACGACGAAGCCGGGGTGCATCTCAACGGCGATCTTCACGCCGTGCTCCTGGGCGAACTTTCCCGCCTTTTGCCAGTAGGGGATGACCACCTCGTCCCACTGCCATTGCAGGATGGTTTTGAACTCCGGCGGCCAGGTGCAAGTGACCCAGTTGGGCTGCTGGTCGCCCGGCGCCCCGCCCGGACAGCCGCTGAAGACGATGACCACCCCCACGCCCAGCTCCGCCGCCAGGCGCACGTTGTCCTCAAAGACGCGGTGGAAGAGAGCGGCGACCTGCGCATCGGGATGCACCGGGTTGCCGTGGCAGGAGAGGCCGCTGACGATCAGGCCGCGCTGGGCGAAGGCTTGCTGGAAGCGCCGTCGCTGGCCGACGCCGGCCAGGAGGACAGCGGGGTCGCACTGGTTCTGGCCGGGGTAGCGCCCGGCCTTGATCTCGTCCACGGAGTTGGGGCCGGTGCGCATCTCCACGGCCTCCAGGCCCAGGGCCACCAGCCGATCCAGCATCTCCTCCAAGGGCATCCCGCCAAACATAGGGTTGAACACGCCGAGTTTCATGGCATCCTCCTAGGGGAAGTAGTAAGTAGACAAGGGCCAAGTAGACAAGGATCGAGTAGACAAGGACCAGGTAGACAAGGCCCTTACTCCTTGTCTACTTGCTACTTGTCTACTTTTTTACTTGTCTACCTGGCCCACACCCACCCACCGCCGCTCCTGGGCGCTGCGCATAATCGCCTCCACGATCAGCGCCGCCCGGTGGCCGTCCACGAAGGTGGGGAAGTCGGCCGCGTCGTGGTGAGGGTCGCGGCCTTCCTGAATGAAGCGATAGACGTTGCGGAAGAGGTTCATGATCCCATCGGGATAGGCCTCACCGTGGCCGCCGGGGTAGTGGGCGTAGGGTTTCGCCTGCGGATGCAGCAGCGACGGGTCTTTGGGCAGCACCTGGTTGGGTGCGTCGCGATGGCCCAGCCAAAGGGTGTTGGGCTCTTCCTGATTCCAGGCCAGGCTGCCGGTAGCGCCGTCTACCTCCAGGGTCAGGTGGTTCTTGTGGCCGGCGCTGACCTGCGAGATGACGCAGGCCCCGCGGGCCCCGCCCTGGAAGCCCAGCAGAATGCTGCCGTAATCCTCGCTGGCGATGGGCACCTCTTCAAAGTCAGCGGGACGCTGGCCTACACCGGCGAAGGTCTCGGCGGCGCGCCGGGGGCGACGACGCCGCGGCAGGAATGTCGTTACATCCGCGCAGACCTCGCTGATCAGCAGGCCGCTGACGAACTGCGCCAGGTCGCACCAGTGCGAGCCGATGTCGGCCATCGCCCGGGAAGGGCCGCCCACGGCCGGATCAATGCGCCAGTTGTAGTCGGTGGCCAGCAGCAGCCAGTCTTGCAGATAGTTGCCGTGCACCAGGCGCACCGGCCCCAGCTCGCCGGCGGCCAGGCGGGCGCGGGCCTCTTGCACCAGGGGGTACATGCGATAGTTGAAGTTGACGGCGTGCACCACCCCGGCCTGCCGGGCGGCCTGCAGCATCTCCGCCGTCTCCCGGGAGCTGACCCCCAGCGGCTTCTCGGCGACGACGTGCTTGCCGGCGGCGATGGCGGCCAGGTTCACCTGGCGGTGCAGGTAGTTGGGCGTGCAGTTGTGCACCACCTGCACGTCCGGGTCGGCGACGAGCTGCCGCCAGTCGCCGTAGGCCTGGGGGACATGCAGGTCCTGGGCCTTGCGCTGCGCCGAGGCCAGGCTGGAGCCGGCCACGGCCACTACCTCCACGTGGCCCAGGCGGCGCAGGGCCTCCACGTGCGCCACGCCGATGAATCCCGCACCAATGACGCCAGCTTTGATCGTCGTCATAGCTCATCACTCCTCATGGTGGCAATATGACAGGCCCTGGCCTGCCACCAGGCGACGGATATAACCACCAAGACACCAAGGACACCAAGTTTTTTATCTTTGTGTCTTTGTGTCCTTGTGGTGCGATACTGGCCTACCCTGTGGCAATTACGAGCCAGGTTTTTCAGCAGGCTCCAGGCGTGGGCCGTCAGGGGTATCCAGGATGCGCCAGCCCAGGGCGGCGATCCGCTGGCGCAGGGTGTCAGCTTGCGCCCAGTCGCGTCGAGTGCGCGCCGCCTCCCGCTCGGCGACCAGGGCCAACACGTCCGGCGGCAGTGCGGGCGCTGCGGCTGTCTGGGCCTCAGACTGGGCGGCCTGCACGCTGGCCCACACCGCGGGCGGAAGGCCGGTCGGCGGATCGGGCAGGTGGAAAGAGCCTAGCTCAGTGATGGCGAAGGTTCGACCAGACAGAAATCGCTGTTCTTCCCCGCCTCTGACCAGGGTAATGGCTCCCCGGCCCATGACCTGGCACGTCCTGGCCGCCAGGTCCAGCACCAACGCGGTATGCTCGTCAATGCCCACCACGGTGGCCGGGGCGGGCAGCAGAGCCAGCAATCGTCCAAAACGCTCCTGCCCCATGAAGCCGTGGCTGGTGTCCAGGTTGGCGCCGCCGTCGCGGTTGTTCCAGTGCGAGACGAAGACCAGGGAGAGCCCGTAGGGGCCAAAGAAGTCCAGCCCGGCCTGCCAGTGCAGGTCGGCTCCCGCCTTGTAGATCTCGTACACGGGCAGGGTGTGGCGACTGGCGGCGATGGTCGCCGCGCTGGCCAGGACGATGGCTGCCCCCAGGCGATGGCGGGCGAGCAGCGTGTGCCAGGCCAGGCTACCCTGCAACTGGCGAGCAGCGTAGGTGGGGCTGCCTGGGCCGAGGAAGATGGCGTTGGCCGACAGCAGCGGCGCCACGATAGCCGGATCGTCCGGGCTGAAGGGCGTGCCCCGCTGGCGGGCGGGCACAACGGTGACCTGGGGGTTGTAATTCACCAGCCGCTGGCGGACGAAAGCGGCTACTTCCTCCGCCACGTAGGCCGAGTTGGGCTGGAAGCCGGCCGGCGTCTCCAGCACGGCCAGGCGGATGGGCGGGGCCAGACGGGCGAACAGCCAGTCGAAGACCCTGCGCCCGCTGGCTGAAGTCTCGCCAGAGCCAAAGAGGATGACTAAGCCTGGTTGATCGGACATCATTGTCTGCTTCACAGCAACGTGGTTCTGAGGTTGGGCAAGCCGGCTATGTCGTTGCTTTATTCGCCAGAATGTGGTTAAGCTCGCTTGCGGCTGTGCCGCCCTACTTTAGTTTGTCCAGAAAATCGTTCACGGCGCGCAGGAAGGGCTGCGGACATTCCTCGTGGGGCACGTGGCCGCAGTTGGCCATGACCTGCAAGCTGGCGTTGGGCAGCTCGCCAGCCAGGCGGATGCTCTGTGCCGTGGGCACGATGCGGTCGTCGTCGCCGGTTATGACCAAAACGGGCAGGCGAATCTGATCCAGTTGCTCGGCCAGATGCAGGGGCTGGCTGGAGGCCGTGAACTCCCAGAGGGCGCGATCCCAGTTCTGGGCCTGCAGCGGCTTCTTGTAGCCTGCCCAGATCTCCGGCGTCAGGCGAGACGGATCGTGCCAGGCCGAGCGGCCAAAATCCTCCCCCCACCGGGTGATGGAGCGCACGAACAGCGGCCCCAAGCGGCGCATCTGCGGGGTCTGGAAAAGGGGGCGGAGCAGGCTGGGTGAGCCGCCGCTGTAGATCGCCGCATCCACCAGCACCAGGGCCTGCACTCGCTCCGGATAGCGCAGGGTGGTCAGCACGGCTACGCTGCCCCCGGCCGAGTTGCCCACCAAAATCGCCCTGTCCACGCCCAGAGCGTCCAGCAGCCCCACTGTCAGCCTGGCCTGGTACGCGGAAGTGTAGGGATTTTCCCCCTTCCACTCGCCGGGCATGGGCCGTTCAGTCAAGCCAAAGGCCGGACGATCAAAGGCGATCACGGTGCCGCGCTGGGCCAGCGGGGCCATCACCTCCCGCCAGGAGAAGAGGCTGGCGGCGAAGCCATGCAGCAGCACCAGTGTAGGTTTGCCCTGGCCGGCGATCTTGTAGTGTACCTTCAGGCCGTTGATCTCCACGAACCGGCTGTCAGGATCGGCCAGTTGTTCCGGGGGCACGGTGCCTTCCAGCGGCGGTACGGGCACCAGGAACGGGCCGACCAGCAGGAGCACCAGCACAAAGGCCAGGAAAGCCAGGATAAGGCGCAGGAGAAGATGCATGTTCGTTTGTCCTTCTGATTTTGCGGGTCGCCGATTTGTAGGGACAACTTCCAGCAGATGCAAAACGGAGAAGCGGATAACGTGTTCCGGGGAGAGATTGCCTTATCAAGTGCCTCCAATCCGTTTGTCCGCTTCGCCGAAGGCTATCCGCTGGAAGGTCTCCACATTCCCCACCTTTCCGCGCAGAGCCAATCGTGCTAGATGAGACGGCTGAAGCACGGCGCCTACGCCGGCATCTCCCAGTCTACGTGCACGGCGGCCACGCCCTGCTGCTGCAAAGCCTCGTAGAAGATGCGGATGCCCACGTTGAGCACCCGCAGGGTGGTGTGCAGCAGGGCAGGGGCGGCAGGCGACGCGTTACGGCTAGAGGGGGAGTCGGGCGCAGCGCCCAACCTACCGCCAGACGGGACTGCCATCGGCCATCGGCCATCGGCCATCGGCTGGCTTTTCCCCTGGACGAGCCTGGCGGCCAGGCGGGCGGCCTGGGCATTGCTGGGCAGGACAATCACGCCCACGTCCCGCAGCTTCTGCTCCTGGACACGGGCATTCTGGATGTCTTGCTCTGTGCCGCAGACCGAGGCCACTACCGCCAGATAACGCCCCTCGGCAGCCGCCTGCTCTCTGGCCTGGGCGATGGCCGGGGCCAGGATGCTCGCCGGGTCGCGGTGCGCCCCGTAGCCCAGGACCACGTCCAGCAGGAGCACGGCCACCTCGGCATCGCGCCCCTCCTGGAGGA
>Ga0194113_10004167_pt1 | contig 19029 bp, 15 predicted proteins | sample TA2MahC200mmetaG_FD_146193 | JGI IMG/M metagenome (GOLD analysis project Ga0194113, IMG submission 146193) | Freshwater microbial communities from Lake Tanganyika, Tanzania - TA2015017 Mahale Deep Cast 200m | ecosystem: Environmental > Aquatic > Freshwater > Lake | place: Tanzania: Lake... | reverse complement strand
GCCATGACGTGGAGGGTTCCAACGCGGTCTCAGCGATCGTAGGTTCCGAATTCGTCGATGGCGTCGAACATGGCCAGCACGTTTTCCAGGGGAGTCTCTTCGAGGATCCAATCGTGGCTGGCCCCGGCGACGTAGCCTCCGCCGGGCATCATGATCTGGAGCACCTCGCGCGTCTTCTCGCGCACCAGTGCCGGCGTGCCTTCGATCAGCACACGCTGCGAATCGATGCCGCCGTTCAGCAGGATGCGGTGTCCGTACCGCGCCTTCAGTTGGGCCAGGTCCATGCCGTGGCAACAGGGCTGCAGCGCGTGGAGTCCGTCGAGCCCGGCCTCGATCATCAGCGGCATCAGCGGCTCGAATCCGCCGCAGCAGTGCAACTGGACAAGCAATCCGTAATCGTGCCCCAGGTCGATCAGCCGCTTCAAAGGCGGCAGCAGGAACCGCTCGAACTGATCCACGCCCAACAGCGGCCCCGTCTGTGAGCCGAAATCGTTGCCGATGAAGAAGACGTCGATCGCGTCGGCCGCGGCATCGAACACGCGGCGGCTCGCCTCGAAGTAGAAATCCACGATGTGCCGCAGCAACACATCGACGAACTCGGGCTCGTCAAACATCTTGTAGTACAGCTGCTCCATGCCGACCAGATCGATCGCGTCGTGCCAGAACGGCGACCATTCGCCGCCGAGGATGGCGTACTGGCCGCCATAACGCTCGGCATCCGCTCGAATGGTCGAGACTTCCACGCGGTCCGGATCCGGCCACGGGTAGTCGTGCACTTGCCGCAGCGAGGCTTCTTGGAGTGGGTGGGAAGTCGGCTGCCCGAATCCGACGCCGCGCCGTTCGATGCCGAACACCGTTCGGCAGACGACGCCGGGGCCGAGCGGCTGATCGGCCCCGGCGACCTTGGAGAACACGCGGCGGAAATCGTCGCCCAAACGGACTCGCAGCGCCTCGTCGTCCAGTCCCAGCGCGGCCTTGGCCTTGGCCCGGAATTCGTCGCTGGCGCCACACCAGCGCGGCACTCGGTCCGGTTCCGTGTGGGCAAAGGCCGCCAGGACACGTTCGCGAGCGTTCATCGCATCAGAGTTCCTTGACGAATATGTTCGCGAACTCGATCGGGTCGCCGTGATGCTGCAGGGCGATCGGGCCGCGACTGGGGACGCCGGGCAGTTGCGCGTTCTCGATCACCGTTTCACCGTTCAGGTTCACGGTCAGCCGGTCGCCCTTCATCGTGATGATGAACCGGTTCCACTGGCCGATCGGTTTGTCGGCGTTCTTCTTCGGTGTGACTCCCGCGCGGACTTCCGCCGGCTGACTGCTGTCCGTGCGGTAGCCATAGACTTCTCCGGAACCGACGGGCCAGCACCACATGTTCACCTGGCTCTTGCTGTTCCCGCGCAAATACACGCCGCTGTCACCGGCGTCGGGCACGACCTCGGTTTTCGGCTGGCCGGCTTCATCGACTGCCTGGTCGCCGCTGGGGAGAACGACTGGGAGCGGTTTCGGTTCGGGCTTGCGTGTCCAGCGCCAGTCGCACACGAGGACGAAATCACCGAATTCCTTCTCGGACCAGAGGTTCTTGTCCGCCGCCTCACTCTTTCCATCGTATGACAGTTTCCAGTCACTAGGCTGCCAGTGGCCTTCGTGTCCGGCGTCTGCTCGCCAGTTGCTCAAGTCGACGCCGGTGTAGAGCGGGACGAAGCCCTCGGCCGGGTCGGCGATTTCGTCCGGTGACGGGTTGGTCGACGGCAGTTCGCGGATGCGGATGTTTCGGAAATGGCACTCGGACCCTTCCGATTCAAGACAGAGGAAGCCTTTTCGCGGTGACGCATCCTTGCCCACGGTGACTTCCTTGCCGTTGACGCTCAGCCGCAGCACGCCGTCGCTGGCTTCCAGCCGGTAGTGGTTCCACTCGGGCGAACTCTTGGATCGCTCCTCGAGCGGGAAGCTGCGCTGGCCCGTGCTCGAGATGCGGCCCGTGGGCGTCATTTTCGAACCCATGACGGGGAAGACGTCGCCGTGAGTCGTGTACCACTCGTTCTTGCCCTGGGCATTGAAGCCGTTGTCGAGAATCTGGACTTCCATTCCGCGGGCGAAAGGCGTCCCGCACGCCGGCAGCCCGTCGCCCCAGACGAACAGTCCGGCGTTCCCACCCGGTTTCATGTGCCGCCACTCCAATTCGATGATGAAGTTCTCGTACTGTCGCTGGGTTCGCATCAGCCCCGTGGGGATGCCCGTCGAAACGATGATGCCGTCACGCACGCTGAAGGTACTGGGCGCCACATTGATCGGCACCCACCCTGACAGATCCTGTCCGTTGAACAACGGGACGAAACCGTCCGTCGCGTCATCCGCGCCGCGCGCGGAAACGCAGGTCAAGGCGATCAGAGCCAAACAGACCGCGAGCTTCTGCCAATGTCTCTTCTGTCTCATGGGAGCCTCCTTCTTGATGTTGACTTCGCGAATGCGGCACGGCCCGTTATTCTACCTTGCGTGACGCCCCGTTGTGTATGGTACAGGCCGAGAACCGTGCCGCATGCGAGGCTGCGATTGCGTGCGAGTTTCCCTCGCCAGCGGTCTCGGCCATGAGGTCCGCCTCTCGTCAATCCCGTCGAAACAAGGCGCATCGGCAATCCGGCGACACCACGACATCAAAGGCGTCTTCGGACAGGATCTAAACGAGTGACTTGCCGAGGTTGTTTTCGATCGCGACCAACAGGTCGTGGCGCAGTCCGTAGAATCCGATGAGATCTCGCACCAGGTACTCGTGCGTGACGATGCGGCATCCGGTGGCTTGAACGTGCGGCGGCAACTGACGGCACACGACGGCCAGCAGCAAGCTGCCTTCCTGGGGGGCCAACAGCAAAGGCATCAAGTCGCCAGCCAGACGGCGACCGATCGCATCGCCGACAAGCGAGTCAAGGTCGGGAACGGTCTCAAAATACGCGTAGATGTGACGCCCTCGACCGAACCGAAAGCCACCCAGTCTCTCCGTCGCCGAATCGAGGGTGAGTACCGCCGTGCGGCTCAGGTGGGCGATCACCTGCTCGTCCGGCACGTGAAGTTCGAACGCGGCGAATTCGCCGCGGGCGGTGAAGACCGACGGAACCACCTGGACGTACTTCCAAAACAGCGGACCTCCCAGCCGGCGCGTCAAAGATCGCCGGCGAGCGACGGCTGCATCGCGAGCCGCTTGTCTCGCATAGCGATCCATGGGGCCTGCTTCAACCATCCAGCGACTCCTTGACGATCTCGATCAGCGCCGCGTAGCCCGCTTCAAGTCCTTCGAGAAACAACGCATAGCGCTCGGCGCCGTGGTCCTGGAACGTGGGGTCTCTCTTGAGTGCGAGAAAGGCCATCTGTGCGTCGGCCAGCACGTCTCGACAGGTTTCGTCGCCGAAACGTGCCAAGACGCGCGACAGCGTCCCTCGGAACAACGCGTCGCCCGACCGCTCCGAAACCACGAGAATCGCTTGCAGCTTGTCCTTGGCCCCTTTCTCGACCCGGACTGTCATAAGTTTGACCGCGGCGAATCCGGCGGCGCTGAGCGCCGCTCGTCCAGTCGCATCACTCGTCACGGTTCCAGGGAATTCCAGAATGACCCCCAGATCCCCGAAGACCATCACCTGAAGCGGCCCCGGCGGCGACAGGTGGTCCGATCGCACGGTCGAAGAATACCCGACCAAATCAAAGGAAGGGTAGCCGGGAGCGTCGAAGGTTGGTGTTTCAGGTTGCCGACGGTAGCCCTGTGCTTCAAGGAGCCTGACGATGTCCGCACCGCGGTCCACCACCAGCTCTTCGCTGATATAGAAATCCAGATCCTCGGTGTACGGCAACGTGTGGGTGGGAAAAGCGAACAATGCCGACGAGCCGCCCAGAATCAGCCGGCCTTCGAGGAACGTGCCTCTCAAGCCTCGGAAGATCGCGTCAATCAGTTTATGTTCCGCGCCGCCAGTCATGGGATTTATCTTAGCATGCCTCGGAGAAGATAAGCAGACCTCTGGATCGAACGTTTGCCGGGGGCTCCGTGTGTAGCTGACGAGACTTGCGCGACCCACGAGATGAACTCGTGGGGGGCGGTGGAGGGTTGCAATCGCAACGACAGATGGGTGCTGGGATCCTGTGAGCCGCGACCTCCGGAGAGGGTGTGTCTCCGCACAATCCCAGCTGCGGCTCCGCCGATTGTGTCGAAATCCCGCTGGAAGAGACCAGGCAGATGTTCGCCACCAACAGCCCCATCGACTGCGCGGCCGTGTCCGGAACGACCGTTCAGATCGGGCGGGACACGATGACCGACGAGGCATGGAAACTGCTCGAAATGTGCGACCGAGATGTTCTGACGCATCTCCAGGCGACGGGCCAATGAGCGGCGCGCCGGAAACCCCGCGGACCCACGCGGCGGCATAGCGGCCAACCGCGAGGCGCCTCCGACGTCCGTTACAAGACCGTTACGTTGCGAACAACGACCGGCAGGCTAGAATTGAGCGGTCAGCTCTTAGCTCTCGGTGGCCGACGCGTCGAACAAGAGGACCGTCCGGTACGGTCAGCTGACCGCTGATAGCTGACCGCTCTTCGCCAGGGTTACCGAACATGGCCGCGCGCCGCATTCTGACGATCGAAGACGACCCGGCAATCCGCCGAGGTATCGTCGACGCGCTGACATTCGCCGGCTATGACGTGCTGGAAACCGGCCACGGCACGGACGGCGCGGACTGGGCCGTGCATCGCGAGTACGACTTGTTGCTGCTGGACCTCGTGCTGCCCGGCACTAGCGGGCTCGACATCCTGCAACGCGTCCGGCAAGTCCGTCCCACCACGCCCGTGATCATCCTGACGGCCCGCGGCGATGAACGGGACCGTGTCGACGGGTTGCGCAAAGGAGCCGACGACTACGTCGTCAAGCCGTTCGGCGTCAAGGAGCTGTTGGCTCGCGTCGAAGCAGTGCTGCGACGCAGTCCCGAACGCCCCACGGACGTGGCGCTCGTCCCGCTGCCGGAAGCCTGTATCGATTTCGCCCGACGCGAAGTGCGCCTCCACGATGGGTCGCGCTGCGAACTGTCGGAGAAGGAAGCTGAATTGCTCCGTTACCTGGTGCAACACCGCGGCCGGGCGATCAGCCGCGACGAACTGCTGGGCAACGTGTGGCGCATCAGCCCGCAAGGTGTGTCGACCCGCACGATCGACATGCACATCGCCCGCCTCCGCGAGAAAATGCAAGATGATCCCGCCGAACCACGCATCATCATGACCGTGCGAGGCAAAGGATATATGTTCGCCGCAACAGGCGAGCCGGCAGCGTGAGCTGCCGGGTGACTTCCGATAGAATCTGCGAGATTGGCAACGGCAAACCGGGAATTGGGAACTTACTGTGGAAAACGGCCCACAACGATCCGTCCTATTGGTCGTATCCGTCCCATTGGTCCCATCAGCCGCATCGCCATCCCGCCGTTCCGCGCACCCGTTGGTGGCCACCGAAACCCCGTTCGATTCGGCGATCGCGAACCAAACAGCCACCAGGAGTCTGACGTGAAGAGACCGTGGCAAATCTGGATCCTGTTCGGGCTGTGCCTGGCGACCGTCGCGCCGGCGATGGTCTGGCTGACTGTCCGCACGGTGGAGCTCGACCGCGCGCGGGTGGAGATGCGAGCGGAGGCTGAACAAGCGCGCCGCAAGGCGGAGCTTCAGGACCGAATCGCGGCCGCTCTGTGGCGTATGGACTGGACGTTGACGCCGTTGATTGCCCAGGAGGTGACCCGGCCGAGTTTCGTCTATCAGCCGTTTCTGACGGCATCCGCCGCGGGCGGCAAAGGCGGACGCGAGAAAGTGCCGTCACCGTTGCTGACGCAGCCGTCGGAGTTCGTATTGTTGTACTTCGAGGCGTCGGCCGAAGCGGGTTGGTCGTCACCGCAAGCGCCCGGCGAGGCCGATATGCCGTCCGTGTTGGCCGCGGGCATTTCCGCGGAGGGAATTGCGCGGAGCCGCGAGCGGCTGGCTCAGCTGGTCGCCGGCGTGAGATATGACCAGTTATTGCCACTGCTACCCGAAAACCTCCTCCCGCCGATCGCGGCAGACGGCCCGCTCGCGCAGGTGCCTGGCACGGTTGGCGCGCCGGGCACCGTTGCGATGGCCGGCGATCCGGAGAATCCGCCGTTTCCGCAGACGCGGGAGCAGCAGGAAGAACCCGCCCCCGGCGAAGCGGGTTTCGTGCAACAGGTGGATCCTCCACCGCCGGACGCCCAAACCATCGTGGCGCAGCAGACTCGGCAGCAGGCATTACCGCGGCAATCGCGGGACGAAGACCAGTTCGCTCGGCGGAATATGTCGGTGCAGAACTTCGCGCGCAGCCAACGAGCACAACAGTATTCCAACGCGATGTTCCTTTCCGACGCGAACGCGGTGCGAGAGGGCGTCAGCCGCCCGTTCTGGATCGATTCGAAATTGATCCTCGCACGGCGGCTGGTCGTCGGAGAAGAGGTGCGGATTCAAGGCTGTTGGCTGGACTGGCCGCGCATCAGGCAGCTGCTTGTCCATGAGGTGGCCGATCTGTTTCCGCGGATTGAGTTGTTGCCGGCCGCGGGGGACGAGCCGGTTCCTCCGGGCCGTCTGTTGGCCACGCTTCCGGTCCAACTGGCCGGTCTGACGACGGCCAGTCTGCCGGACTTTTCCCTGCCGGTCGATGCCACTTCTTCCCTTTCGGTGATCCGCGTGTCGTTGGTCATCGCCTGGTCCTGCCTGGTGCTGGCGGCCGCCGCCATTGCGTTCGTGTTGCGCCGCGTCGTCGCGCTCAGCGAACGGCGAGCGGCGTTCGTGTCAGCCGTCACGCACGAACTCCGCACTCCGCTGACCACGTTTCGCATGTATGCCGAAATGCTGTCCGAAGGCATGGTGACGGGCGAGGAGCAGCGACACACATACCTTGAAACCCTGCGTCTGGAGGCCGATCGCCTCTTCCACCTCGTGGACAACGTGCTCCAGTACGCTCGACTCGAACGCGGCCGAAACGCGCGCCGCCGCGTCGCCATTGCGTTGGACGAGTTGAGGCTCCGTTGCGTGGAACGGATACCGGAACGCGTTCGGCAGGCGAACATGACTCTGCTCGAGGAACTGGCGCCCGAACACGCCCTGGCGGTGGTCCACACCGACCCGTCAGCCGTGGAACAAATCCTCTTCAATCTGGTCGACAATGCGTGCAAGTACGCGGCCTCCGCGCACGATCGGCGCATCCACATTCGCTGGTCCACCAGTCGCGAGTCGGCCTTCGTGCGTGTCACGGACCACGGACCGGGAATCCCGGCCGTACGCGCCCGACGGCTGTTCAGGCCGTTCTCGAAGTCGGACCAGGAGGCAGCGCAGACGGCACCGGGCATCGGCCTGGGACTGGCGCTTTCCCGTCGCCTGGCAAAGGACCTGGGCGGCACGCTCTCGTTCGAGTCAACAGCAGGCGGCGCGCAGTTCGTGCTGGTGTTGCCGCTCCGCCGATAGGCCGCGGAAAACGGGAACGCCGGGAGCGTCACGTTCGCACTACGGCCGCCGCGCCCGCGCGCGCCCAGAAGCCCCCCGTTCACGCGGCGGGAGTGTCACGTTGCGTGGAAACAGGCGCCAGCCGAGATCATTGCCGAAGAAGAGCCTGTGACCCACTCCGTCTGGAGCGTGGCGTCCGGCGGTTGTTGGCGAACAAGGTCAGCGGGAACCTCGCTGGCATCTGGGCTGCTAATGGCCGAACACGTGCGTTTGCGCACCTGGGACCTCTTGTGCCGTTGGACGGGCAAAACGACCGCGTGCGTGGAACCTCGTTTGGCACTGCAGATGGTCCATTCGGAGTCAAATAATCGCCGGTCGGAAAACCGCTGCGTTTATGCGGCGGGAGACTCACCTTCAACCTACGGTCCACGGCCGCCCGTTATGTTACCATGTTTGAGTGGCATTGTGTGCGGTATCGTCAGTAACCTGACAGAGCGACGCCACGAGCCACATTGTGCGTGAACACACCGCGATGGCGCATGGGACGAATGGGACCTATGGAACGAATAATCGAAACACTCGCGAGCCACACATTACGGTATGTCCCAAGCCGATGGTTCCCGTCGGCCCCATTTGTCCCATGCATCCGCCCGGCGTTTTCACTCGCAAGTTGGCAGGATGCAACACCACGTCGGGCGTCGTGTGTGGAACCATGACCTTAGCGGACGGATGTAATCGTTGAGGGCCGACGGCATGACGTCTCAAGGTGACAGCGAGCGTGCGGACGCGGGTGGAAACGCGGAGGACGTTCTTCTGCGCCGACGAGTGGCGGAGTTGTCCTGCGATCTGGCGGAACAGACGAACCGCGCGCGGGAACTGGCCGACGAAGCGGCGCGGTTCCGCGCGGTCGCCGATTGCACGTACGACGTTGAGTGCTGGGTGGGGGCGGACGGGCGGCTGGTCTGGGTCAATCGGGCCGTCGAGCGGTTGACGGGGTATTCGGCGGCCGAGTGTCTGGCGATGGCCGATTTTCCGGCGTCTCTGGTGCACGAGGAGGATCGTGCGCGGATTCTCGAGGCATTCCGGGATGCACGACACGGCAGTTCGGGAAACGACTTGCCGTTTCGAATTAGGCGGCGGGACGGAGGATTGGTCTGGGTCGCCGTCTCCTGGCAGCCGATCTGCGATCCGAGCGGCCGGTGCCTGGGGCACCGCTCGAGCATCCGCGACATCAGCGACCGCAAGCAGGCCGAGGACCGTCTGATTCAACAGGGCAAACTGCTGGCCGGGATTCTCGCCAACATCCCCTGCGGCATTTTCTGGAAAGGGCGTGATTTCAAGTACCAGGGCTGCAACGAGGCCTTCGCACGCTCGGCGGGCGTGGCCCGGCCGGAAGACATCGTCGGCCGGAACGATTACGAACTGGCCTGGGACGTGGACCAAGCCGACACCTTCCGCGCGTGCGACCGGCGCGTGATGGAGGAAAACCGGCCGATGTACAACATCCAGGAAACGGAACGGCAGGCCGATGGGCGACAGGCGATCCTGCTCACCAGCAAGGTGCCCCTGCAGGACGCCGACGGGCGTGTGTGGGGTCTACTGGGTGTCGACACGGACATCAGCGAACTGAAGCGAGTGGAAGCCGAGTTGCGGCAGATCAAGGCCGAGCTGGAGTCGCGTGTCGAACGGCGCACCGCCAAGCTGGCCGAGTCCAATCGGCGGCTCAAGATCGAAATCGCCGAGCGCAGCCGGGCTGAAGCCGCGCTGCGCGTGAGCCAGGACCGATACCGGCTGATTTCCGAACTGACGTCAGACTACGCATACGCATTGAGCCGCACGGTGGACGGCGACTGGCGGATCGAGTGGTTCAGCGACGCGTTCACGCGAATCACCGGCGGGGTGACACTGCAGCTGGATCCCGCCGGTGGCTGGCAAGGACTGATTCATCCGGAGGATGCGGCGGTGATGGAACGGCGCTGGCAGGGACTGTTGTCGGGGCGATCGGTGACGGCGGAGTACCGGATCGTGACGACCGCGGGGCGACCGCTTTGGCTGCGGGATCACGCACGTCCGCTGCGGAACGACGCGACGGAGGGCGTGCGTCGCATCCTCGGGGCGGCGCAGGACATCACCGAACGAAAGCGGGCCGAGGATCAAGCCCGCCGTCATCAGGACGCGCTGGCCCATGTGGCGCGGCTGAGCACGATGGGCGAGCTGACCGGGCAACTGGCGCACGAATTGAACCAGCCGTTGTGCACGGTGGTCGGGAACGCTCAGACCGCACAGCGGCTGCTGGCGTCGCCCGTGCCCGACGCGGCCGAGTTGCGAGGCGCGTTGGACGACATTGTCGCCGCCGGCAAACACGCCGGCGAAGTGATCCGCCGCTTGCGCAGCCTGGTCCGCCAGCAGCAGTCGCAGCCGACCGTGCTGAACCTGGAACGGCTCGTGGAAGAGGTGGGGGGCTTCATCGAGGCGGACGCGCGACGGCACGGCGCGCTGGTGCGGTTTGACATCCCGGACAACCTGCCGATGGTTCGCGGAGACTCGATCCAGTTGCAGCAAGTGCTCCTGAACCTGGTGCGCAACGGACTGGAAGCGATGGCGGGCGCCGCGGGCCGGGCTCGCGAGCTGACGGTCCGCGTCGATCACCGAGGCCGCGAAGTCACCGTCGGCATCACGGATCGAGGCGCGGGACTCTCGGCGGAGACATCCGCGCGCGCCTTCGAGCCGTTCTTCACCACCAAGCCCGCCGGGTTGGGACTAGGTCTGTCGATCAGCCGGTCGATCGTCGAGGCACACGGCGGGCGGTTGTGGTGGGAGCCGAACCCGGAAGGTGGCGCCACGTTCGTCGTGGCGTTGCCCGTTCTTGAGGAGTCTGACGCGTGAATTCCCATCGCGATGCGCCGCAAACCTGCCAGACCGTGTATGTGGTCGACGACGATCCGGGCGTTCGTCAGATGATCGCTCGCATGGTGCGTTCGATCGGCCTTCAGGCGGAGGTGTGTGCCTCGGTCGATGAGTTCCTTCGCGCGTACGACGATGAGCGGCCGGGCTGCCTCGTGCTGGACATCCGCATGCCGGGCGAGAGCGGCCTGGCGCTGCAAGAGCGTCTGGTGGCGAAGGGAGCGGCCGTGCCGATCGTGTTCATCACCGGGCACGGCAGCATCCGCGCCAGCGTCCAAGCCATGAAACTCGGCGCCGTCGACTTTCTCGAAAAACCGTTCGACGATCAGGCGCTCCTGGACGCCATTCACAAAGCACTCGCCACCGCTGCCGAACAACGCCGTGCCGACGCGCGGCGGATGGATGCCCAAACCAAACTGGCTCGACTCACGCCGCGCGAGCGAGAGGTCCTGGTGCTGGTCGTCGCCGGGCTGGCCAACAAACAGATCGCGGCCCGGTTGGGAACGACCGAACAGACGATCAAGATGCACCGCGGGCGCGTGATGGCCAAGACGCAGGCCGACTCCCTGCCCGACCTCGTGCTGCTGGCCCAGTTGGCCGGCGTGATTCCCTCACCATCCTGACCGCGCCGGAAACAAAACGGCGTCGCTCGTGCCGGTCTTCCCGGGCGGAGACCGGGTCGGGATATACCAAAGTGCAATAGCCTGCTTACCAAGGTGCGCTGGGGTATTCACCGCCGCGGCCTATATTCATTCGCAGGCAAGTTGAGCGAAGCAGCCGGCGGCCCGCCGCCATGTCCGTGCGATCGCGGCGTGAGCCGCGACTGGCGAGCGCACACCGCCGACCGGTGCGCCTTGTACGCCGAGGCTGTGCCGCACGGCAACGTCGCCCCGCACAACGAGCCCCAACCCGGCCGCAATGAAAGGCAGGCGTCCATGGAATGCAAACGACTGGGCAATCTCGAACAGTGGGGAAGCGTTCTCGAGCAACTCGACGAGTGGAAGCGCGCGGGGCAGCTCGACCGCCACCAGGCCGATCTGCTCTGGCTGTTGCGATTCCGCGGCAACTGGCGGTTGCGCGAAGCCGCGCTCGAGATGATGGCATCGCTGAAGGCTCCGGATCCCGAACTCATTCGCGAAGCCTGCAACATTTTGACCGATGAGAATCTCTACCAGGAGGTTCGCATTCTGGCGGCCGAGTCGGTGGCCGCGATGTTGTCGAGCGAAGGTGGCTCGGGCGCTCCCTTGGTCGGGCCAGCCGGCAAGGCGCGCGAGTGCATGCACGCGCTGCTCGGGTCGCCGCAACCGCCGGTCTTGCACCTGGCGCTCCGCCGCGCGTTGTCCCAGCTCCAGTGACCCGCCCGGCCATCCGCGGCCCGCGCGAACGAACGTGTGACCATTTGTGAGGCACGATCATGTTGATTGGAATACCCAAGGAAGTGCTCCTCGAGGAGAAACGCGTGGCGGCTCTGCCCGAGACCGTCGCACGCTACGTGCAGATGGGCTTTCAAGTGCTCGTCGAGAAGTCCGCCGGCGCGGGCGTCTTCAGGCCGGATGCCGAGTACGCGGCCGCCGGGGCCGAGATCGCGCCCGATGCCCGCACGGTGTACGAACGAGCCGACGTGGTCCTGAAGGTGAAGCAGCCGATCGAACACGACGGCCGACACGAGGCCGACATGATCCGCGGCGGGGCCACGCTGATCTGCTTTCTCCATCCGGCGGCGCCGGGCAACCATGCGATGATCCGCAAGCTGGGCGAACGTCGCGTCAAGGCGTTCACCATGGACGGCATCCCGCGCATCACGCGGGCTCAGACGATGGACGCGCTCACGTCGATGAGCACGATCACCGGATACCGCTCGGTGCTGACGGCGGCAGGGCTGTTCCCCAGGTTCGTGCCTATGATCGGAACCGCCATCGGCACGATTCCGCCGGCCCAGGTCCTGGTGGTCGGCGCCGGCGTCGTCGGGCTGCAGGCGATCGCGACAGCCAAACGGCTCGGCGCGGTTGTCAAAGCCATCGACATTCGCAGCGAAGCGCGGCGGGAAGCGGGCAGCCTCAAGGGCACGCAGGTGGTCGGCTTCGACGTCCCCGACGAGCTGGCACACGGGGAAGGCGGTTACGCCCGCGCCTTGCCGGCCGAATGGCTGGAACGAGAACGTCAACTGCTCGCACCACTCGTCAGCGACGCCGACATCATCATCCTCAGCGCCCTGGTGCCCGGCGAGATCGCCCCGATACTGATCACCCAGCAGATGGTCCGCTCCATGAAGCCCGGCTCCGTCATCGTGGACGTGTCCATCGACCAGGGAGGAAACTGCGAAGTCACGGAGGCGGGACGGGAAGTCACCATCCACGATGTCCACGTCTGCGGCACGGCCAACATTCCGGGGGCCATGGCCGTTGACGCGAGCTGGTTGTACGCCCACAACATGCTGCATTTCGTCGAGAACCTCTTTCCTCAAGGGCCCGGAGCCCTGAACGTCGACGACGAGATTTCGCGGCACTCGCTGGTCACCGTCGACGGCCGTATCGTGCACCAGGGCGCGCTCAAGGCCATGGGCACGGCCTGAGAACTGCACGGCAGCGTAAGGAGCAGACGAGATGGTCGAGTTGATCTGGATGATCGCGGTGTTCGCGTTCGCGTTCGTGATTGGTCACATGCTCATCTCACGCGTGCCGCAGATGCTGCACGCCCCGCTCATGTCGATGACCAATGCGATTTCCGCCGTGACCATTCTGGGAGCGCTGCTGCTTTTCTCCAAGCGGGCAGACGTGCTTGAGAAGACGCTCGCCGCCGTTGCGCTGGCCGCTGCCGCGTTCAATGTCGTGGGCGGATTCGTCATCACCGACCGAATGCTCGGACTGTTTCGCCGAAAAGGTCGCGACAACGACGGAGCTTGAAGCCGCATGACGCCCCACCTGATCGATCTGGGAATCATCCTCATCCTGATCGCGGGCATCTCGCAGTTCCGCGCGCCGCGGCAGGCCCGAGTCGGCAATCTGCTGGCCGCCGCCGCGCTGGCCGGCGCGGTCGCCGCGATCTTCGCCCGGCACTCCGTCGGATCGATCGGATTGATCCTCGCCGCCGCCACGGCCGGCGCGGCCAGCGGCTCGCTCATCGCCTGGCGGATCGGCATGATTCAGATCCCGGCGATGGTTGCCGTCCAGAACGGCATGGGCGGCCTGGCGTCAATGCTGGTCTCGTACGTCGAACTGACTCGCCAAGGAGGCTCGTCGCTCACAGAGATCGCAGAAGCAGCAGCGCTGCTCGGGCTGGTGACCGGAGCCGCCACGTTCAGCGGCAGCCTGGTCGCGGCGGGCAAGCTGGCCAACCAGTTGCGCCAGACCCCCGTTCGTCTGCCCTGTCACAATGCCGTGCTTGCCGGCCTGACGGTCGTCACCCTACTGCTGGTCGTGCAGGCCGCGGCCCTGGACCGCGCCCCGACGGCGTCGATGCTCGGCCTCGCCGCCTGTTCAATCGCCATGGGCATCGTCTTCTCCGTGCGGGTTGGTGGCGCGGACATGCCCGTGTTGATCTCGTTCCTCAATGCCACCACCGGACTGGCCGCCGCCCTTTGCGGCGTGGCCGTCGGCAGCCGCCTGCTGGTCGCCTGCGGGGCTACGGTGGCAGCCTCCGGCTTCATCCTGACTCACGTCATGTGCCGCGCCATGAACCGCGGACTCGCCAGCGTCTTCACCGGGATCCAACCGCCACCTCCCGGCCCTACGCCGGTGCCCGACACCTCGCGACAGATCGGAGTGGATGTGCCTGTTGCGGACGAGGCACCCGGCTCCGAAGACCAGGCGCTCGATCCGTTCACCCGCGCCCTGACCGCCCTGCGATCCGCGAACCAGATCATCATCGTCCCAGGCTACGGCATGGCATTGGCCGACGCTCAGGAAGAAGTCGTGCAACTGGCGGACAGGCTCGCCGCCTTGGGCAAACGCGTGCGATTCGCCATCCACCCGGTGGCCGGTCGCATGCCGGGACACATGCACGTGTTGCTGGCCGAAGCCGACGTCGACTACGGCCTGATCGCCGAGTTGAAGGATATCAACGCCGATTTCGCGCAAACCGATCTCGCGCTGATTGTCGGGGCATGTGACGTCGTCAACCCCGCGGCCCTCAAGACGACGGGAACGCCCATCTCGGGGATGCCCATCCTCCGCGCCGACGAGGCGCGCAATGTCGTCGTCTGCAACCTCGATGATCGGCCCGGCTACTCGGGCGTGGATAACCCGCTCTATCGCTGCCCGCACACGACAATGCTCTTGGGCGACGCGAAAGCGACCATCAGCCGCTTGCTCGAAGGAATGGGCTGAGAACCAGGCTCTTGGCTATAGGCTTCAGACGCCAGGCTTCAGGTGCCAGGCTTCAGGTGCCACTATTTTGGCGCAGCTGCTGAGGTCCCCTGTGTCATTCCGGCGTTTTCACGCGTACATCGACTCATGCCGCCGATTTGTGATTACCACCCTGCGCGCACGGCGCACAGATGTTCCCAACCGCACCCCCATCTTCTCCCCCTCTCTTTCTGTCCCCTATTTTTCTGTCCCCTATTTTTCTGTCCCCTATTTTTCTGTCCCCTCTCTTTCTGTCCCCTCTCTTTCTGTCCCCTGTCTTTCTGTCCCCAATTTTCCTGTCCCCTCTCTTTCTGTCTTGATCTTTTTCGGCTGTCCACGGTGCCGGAATGCAGCGAGTCGCGTCGCGCACACGGACTAATGGACGCGACAGAGTTTCTGGAAATCGCTTTCCAGCAGAGTGGCCCGCAACGTGGCCTTCTGCTCGGGCGAGAGGTCTTGCAGTGGCGGGCGGACGGGGCCGCAGTCGATGCCCAGGAGGCTCATGGCGAACTTGGCGGCCGGCAGATAGGAATACGCTTCCAGCGTGCGAACCAGCGACACGCTCGCGGCCTGCAGCCGGCGCGCTTCCGCGTGATCGCCCGATTCGAAGACATCGAGCATCCGGCAATAGAGCGGCGCGGCGAAGTTGTACGTGCTGCCGACTGCTCCGCAGACTCCCAGCACGTAGCCGGCCAGCAGTGCCTCGTCACACCCAAACAGCACTTCGAATCGACCGTTGTCCAGCCGCACGCACTCCTGCAGTTGTACCAGGTCGAGGTTCGAGTACTTGATGCCGACCAGACCGGGGATTCGCTGTCGGCCCTTGGTCAAGAACTCGACCATCGACAGTCTCACGCCCGTCATGCCCGGGATGTCGTAGAAGAAGAACGGCAACAGCGGCGCGGCATCGGCAATCGGCGCGCAGAAGTCCAGGAGTACACTGACGGTGGCCGGTTTGAAGTAATTCGGCGCCGACGCGGCAATCGCATCCACGCCGAGGTCTGCCGCGTGTGCGGCGAGCCGAATCGCATCCTCCTGGCAGTTGTGGCCGACCTGGACAATCACTTCCAGTCCGAGCGGTCGACCGACTTCGTTCCAGCGTTCGGCCAACTGGAATCGTTCGTCCAGAGTCAATGACATGCCCTCGCCAGTCGACCCGGCCACAAACACGCCGGTGACGCCGCTCTCTGCCAGGGACGTTCCTTGCGGTTCAACAGCACTCAAGTTCAGGCTCCCGTCGGCGTGCATCGCCGTGAACGGCGCAGCGATCAATCGAAAAGGCATAATGTCACGTCGCTCCGGAAAACGTAGTCTGTATTTCGACAAGACACCCACACATCCACGCTGGAGGGCTCCGCGCGACAGGGCTTTCCGCGCGGTGGCTCACGTCGATCGCACGGCGTCGATCTTCACTATCCAGTCTCCGCGATCCAACCGCACTTTGGCAAGCGTCCGATGCGGAATCTGATTGAGTATCCCCGGTCCTTTGGGCGAGGAGGACGGGTGGTCGGTTTCCACTTCCTCACGATAATCCCGGGATTCCGCCGAGTTTGACGCGGCGCACTCCGAAACGCAGTACGACCTGGCTGTTTGGGCGGGAAGTATTGAAAGTGCCGGCTGTGCGGTTTCGGACGCCTCGCCCGCCTTGTCCGCGGCTGGTCGCCTCCTTCCCGACACGCTCTGCTTCACCCTTCAGTTGCGCAAATTCGAGGCAGGACGGGTCTCCAGGCCCGTCCGTTGGCGCGCGAAACGGGAGGATCCCTTGGCGCCCCACGGTCGCCGTGTGTTAGAATCGCCGTTACACAAGACACCCGCGGACATTCCCATGTCGCCAGAGACGTCCTTCCAACATGTGACCGATCCTTGTCGCCAGTCGTCCGCGAGCGAGGCGGACGAGCGGGCGGTGGCGCCGGACAAGGACCTGGCCCGCCGCACAGCGCGAGTGCGCGCGAAGCGGCGACAGATGCTCGCTTTCGCTCTGCTGCCCACACCTCTGATTCTGGCCGTTTTGGCCACGATCGCGGTGATCGTCGTGCGGCAGGCGGCCGAGCAGCGGGATGCCGTGCAGCGCGTGGCGGCGGCCAACGGCGAAGTCCTTTACGACTATCAGGTCCAGGCCTGGGGGCCGGGCTATCGCATCGATTTCGGAGCGGACCCGCTCATACCGTCCTTCGCGCGCCGATGGATCGATGTCGAATGCCTGCACGATGCGGTGTTCGTTTCGTTCCAGACTAACGGTCCCAGTGAGATTGCGTCGGATAGCCTGGCCAGGCTGACCCAGCTTCGCTGGCTGCTCGCCGCTCGAACGTCCGCCAATGACGCGGACCTGGCGCGGTTAACGTCCCTGCGACACCTGCAGTTGCTCGACCTGGAAGCCACGAACGTAACTGACGGTGGCTTGGCGTGCGTTGCCCGCATGCACGGCCTGCGATCGCTCAATCTGGCCAGAACGGCCATTACCGATGCCGGCTGCCGGCACCTGAAACAGCTCACGCGACTCCGCGTCTTGCAGTTGGGCGGCACGTCGGTGACCGATGCCGGCATCGCTCATCTGGCGGGACTCACGCAATTGGCGACCCTCGACTTGTCCGAGACGCGAGTCACGGATGCCGCGCTCGAAAACCTGCGGAATATGCCGAACCTGTCGGTCCTGGCGCTCAGCGGCGCGCGCGTCAAGGACGACGGTTTGCGACACCTGAGTCACCTCACGTCACTCGAGAAGCTGTTTCTCGATTGCCCGGGCGTGACCGATGCCGGCGTGGAGCATCTCCGGCCTCTCAGAAACCTGACGGACCTGACACTGCACGGCACGCAAATCAGCGATGAGTCGCTGGACGTGATTCAGGGAATGACACGGCTCTATTCGCTCAGTCTCAGTCGAACCAAGGTCTCGGACGCCGGTCTGGCCAGATTTCGCCGGTCCGTCAATCTGGGAAACATCACACGTTGACGCGGGGACCTCGCGGGCAACCCTCCCGTACCGATGGCCTGGGGAGCATGGGTCCGGCGGAGCGCGGGCGCGGCCCATCGCGCAAACAGGGAGTCGCTTCGTGGCCTTTAGGTCTCGGGAACTTCTGAGCCGTTCGGCTCGTCTGTGACCTTTGGGCGCGCCGGCGTTCGCCCGTTGGCCGTGTTGGGGCGGGTGCTGCGTGAACCGGGCGGGCTGACGCCCGCCGCTCGCCCGCGGACGGCACCCTCATGTGCCTGGGGGCGACGGACGTTAGAATGACAGCCGCCTTGGTGTCATGGTCCTATCGACATGGCTGACGAGCGGACGGGGGCGGAAGGGCAGGAAGGCAGATCAAGGGCTGCAGGCGCGACACCTGCGACAGAATGGCGAGTGAGAATCATGGGAAAAATCGCGATTTCATTGTTGGTCGCGGCGTCGCTGGGCGCCGTGTTTTCGGTCGGGACAGAACAACGCACGGGGGACTGGAAAAAAGTGTACGATGCCACCGAGAAGGGGCGCCCCAAGACGGCGATCGAGGAGCTCGAGCCGATCATCCAGGCGGCGTTGCGGGACAAAAAGTATGGTGAGGCGACGAAGGCGATCACGATGAAGATCGCCCTGGAGGGCCAAATCCAGGGAAACAAGCCGGAGGAGCGGATCGTGAGGTTCGAGGCCGTGATGGCCGATCTGCCGGCCGAGATGAAGCCAACGCTGGAAGTGGTGCTGGCCAACTGGTACTGGCACTATTTCAAGCAGAACCAGTGGCGGTTCATGCAGCGCACGCAGACGGCCGAGCCGCCGGGCGACGACATCACCTCGTGGGATCTGCCGCGGATCCTGGCGGAGATCGACGAGCATTTCACGGCCGCGCTCGAGGCGGAAGAGCAACTGAAGAACACACCGGTGGAATCGTTCGGCGATCTTCTGCAGAAGGGGACGATGCCCGACGCGTACCGGCCAACGATGTTTGACTTCGTGGCCCACGAGGCGCTGCAGTTCTACGGCGCGGGGGAACAGGCCGGTTCCCAGGCGGAAGACGCCTTCGTGCTGACCGCCGACAGCGCGATCTTCGCGCCGCTACCGGAGTTCCTTTCCTGGCAGATCGAGTCCACCGACACGCGGTCACCCATTCTCAAAGCGATTCGACTCTACCAGAAACTGCTGTCGTTCCATCAGAACGACGACGATCCGACGGCGTTGGCCGACGCCGACCTGGGGCGGCTCACTTTCGGATACAACCATGCGTTTGGCGAGGAGAAAGACGCCCGCTACAAGGCCGCGCTGGAGAAATTCGTCGATCGCTGGAACGATCGTCCGATTGCCGCGACTGCGTTGCACGCCTGGGCCAGCGTCCTCCACGGCGAGAACCTG
>Ga0194113_10004165_pt1 | contig 19030 bp, 18 predicted proteins | sample TA2MahC200mmetaG_FD_146193 | JGI IMG/M metagenome (GOLD analysis project Ga0194113, IMG submission 146193) | Freshwater microbial communities from Lake Tanganyika, Tanzania - TA2015017 Mahale Deep Cast 200m | ecosystem: Environmental > Aquatic > Freshwater > Lake | place: Tanzania: Lake... | reverse complement strand
GGAGGCTATCCTGACTCTGGTATAATTTGTGCTCCTTTATATACCCCTCCACATCCTCAGTCACCAGACTGTGGATAGACAACCCTCGGGCTACTTTGTATCGTATATCTGAAGAACTGATGTCAACTGGCGGTATATCAAGCCAGACCACACTCTGAGTTATTCCGGGAACCTCTGTTTCCAGAGCTTTTAAGTCCGGACGGCTGAAGCCCGGCCTGGTAACAGCCACTAAATGGCAAAGCTGAATCAGCTTGGTTGGCTCCTTCCATTGAGGCAGTTCAGCCAGACTATCCCAGCCTAACAAGAAGAAGATTTTGGCTTCAACACCTAACTGCTGATGCAAAATGTTAACCGTATCCACGGTATAAGAAGGCCCAGGGCGGTCTATATCAACAGTCGAAAGCTCAAAGTAGGGTTTGGCAGCAATAGCCCGCTTCACCATCTCAATGCGGTGGCTTGCCGCAGTAATGGTTCTATCTGTCTTAAGCCACGGCTGACCAGCGGGAACAAAGAGAACTCTGGCAAGACTGAATTTCAGCCTGGCCTCTTCAGCAATAATAAGATGCCCCGAATGAATCGGGTCAAAAGTGCCGCCCAGTACACCTATGTTCATTTACTCCGCTTCACCTTAGGTTTAGGTCGAAAAACAGCTATCGGCATTTCGGGAGCAGTTGACTCCTCCTGCGCTCTATCCAACATCTTAACTATTTCAGAAACGAGCTCAGGCACACCCTCCTTGGTAATCGCTGAAACAAAGAAGACCTTTATCCCTAGAGAGCTAAAGATTTGCCTGAGTTCTGCTAATCGGGCTTGAACCTCCGGCAAATCTACTTTGTTTACCGCCACAAGCTGAGGCTTCTCGGCCAATGCCAGCTTATATAAAGCTAACTCCGCATTCAGCTTTTTCATGTCGTCAACAATAGAAGGAGAGCCTCCATCAAGCAGATGGAGCAGAACTTTAGTCCTCTCCACATGGCGTAAGAATTCATGCCCCAGTCCTTTGCCCAGATGAGCACCATCCACAAGGGCGGGAATCTCCGCTACAATAATCGCCATCATCCTCACCTCAACCATCCCCAGAACTGGCTCCCGTGTAGTAAAAGGGTAATCAGCTATTTTGGGATTAGCTTTAGAAATAGCCGCCAAGAGGGTGGATTTACCCACACTAGGATATCCAATAATACTGACATCAGTAATGATTTTAAGTTCTAAGATGATGCGACGTTCCTCTCCATGCCCACCTGGAGTAGCTATCCTAGGAGCCTGATTCCTAGCTGTAGCAAAACGGGCGTTGCCCAGCCCACCTTTACCCCCCTTAGCTACTAACACCTTCTGTTCCTGCTGACTTAAATCAGCCAGCAGCACCTCTTGCTTATCCTCCTTAAGAAATACCATCGTCCCTAAAGGCACCCCAATCATAAGGTCATCACCATTGGCACCGTGTTTCTTCTGCTTTCCTCCGCCCTTTCCTGACTCAGCCTTAAACCACCTCTTATGCCTAAAACAATCTAGTGAAGTAACACTTTTATCAGCAACAACATACACATTCCCACCATAACCTCCGTCTCCACCATCCGGTCCACCAAATGGGACAAATTTCTCATGTCGGAAACTGATTATACCATTCCCACCATTTCCACCTAACACTGTAATTTCAACTCTATCCACTAATTTAATTCTCTTTATTAATCTTTATGAGTGTAGTTGGATAATTAATAATAGATAATATTAAGGTGGTGATTTATGTGCATGGAATACATATTGCTAATGGCAAAGAGCGATATGAGAATCTAATGTACTTATTAACAAATCAGTGGAATTATCCACTATTTTGGGATGTTTTTCCACAAGTTCTGAGGTGGCTTTAGGTTTTCCTGATTCCGAGGCTTTGGCGGATCTCTTTGATTGACTTGTTAAGCTGTGGATTAACCTTTATCTCAGCAGCTATTTTTTCGCAACCATGAAGTATGGTAGTGTGGTCTCTATTGCCTAGCATTTTGCCGATTTCAGCCAGGCTACAGTGGTTTTGCTCGCGTAGCAAATACATGCTAACCTGACGAGCCAGAGCGGTCTTTTTATCTCTCTGTTTACTTACCAGTGCTTCAGAGTCAATGCCGTAGTAACTGGCTACACTGTCCATTATCAGCCTTGGTGTGGGCATAACGTCTCGCCTATTGTCCTTTGATATTACGTCTGACAGTGCCTCCATGGCTAGTTGCATGTCTAACTTTGAGCCGCTTAGCTTGGTGTAGGTAGCTACTCTATTTAGGGCACCTTGTAGCTCGCGAACATTTTGCTGAAATTGTGTTGCCAGAAAACGCAGCACTTCCGGTGAAATGGGCATATTTAGCTGCTTTGATATAGCTCTCAGGATGGCTAGACGTGTTTCTATATCCGGGGGGCTGATATCAGCGATTAGCCCCCATTCGAGGCGCGACCTTAATTTTTTGGTGACCGAGGATATAGCTTTTGGAGGTCGGTCGCTTGTGACCACCATCTGGCAGTTATTATCATAAAGGTCGTTGAAAATGTGTACCAGACATTCCTGAGTTTGCGCCTTGCCGCTCAGGAACTGGATATCATCAACTAATAAAACATCAGCGCTCCTGAACTTGAGATGAAAGTCATCAATCCTATTATTCTTAAGGGCGATTACAAACTGGTTGGTAAACTGCTCGGCAGTGGCCAGGAGTATGCGGAGGCCCTTAGCCTTAACGGCGTTTCCGATGGCGTGGAGCAGATGTGTCTTGCCTGTGCCAGTATCACCGTAAATAAAAAATGGATTGTATCTTTGCCCCGGTTCTTCGGAGACCTCTAAAGCCGCTGCATAAGCCAGGCGGTTGGCCTCTCCAGCAACGAAGGTATCGAAGGTATACCTTGGGTTAAGTTTAGGTGCTGTTATCGGCTCTCTTACCTTTGTGCTTGTCCCGCCATCAGCTGGGTAGGCGGGGGTTAGTTGAGTGCCTTGGCTGGGTAACCGAGTTTCGAATTCTACTTGAATTGTCTTGCCGGTGATGCTGGTCACAGTCCTCTTAATCAGGGAATAGAGGCGATTCTTTAACCATTCAGCGACGAAGACATTGGGGACACCGACCACAAAGATGTCACCTTGATAACTTATACCGGTAGTGTCCTTAAGCCAGGTATCGTAGTTCGGCTTATTAACTTGAAGTTGAAGTTCTCCTAGAGCAGCTTCCCAGATTTCTTTTGCTGACTTCAACTTCTTTTCCTGATAGAAATTTAGTTGGCAACCCCGGCAAATGAAACAAAAATCCCTTACCCTAAGGTCTATCGCATCTCCAAATTTTACAGCTTGTATTAAGCTACAGTTATGTGATGAAGAAACTAAAAATAATAGACCGGGGACCGCACCACAAACGCCTCTTATAGTAGCACAGTGGGTCTTTCGGGGTGTCAAGGGGGTTTTTGACATAACGGAGAAAGTTGGTAAAATTTATTTATAGGCTATGCGCGTCGTTTTTATGGGCACTCCGGACTTTGCTGTTCCTAGTTTAGAGGCTTTGATTCGTAGCTCTTACCGGGTGGTCGCCGTATACACTCAACCGGACAGTAAGGCCGGCCGGGGGCAGCAGGTTGTCTTGCCTCCAATAAAACAACTGGCGCTATCTCACGGGCTTGAAATAGTGCAACCGGACAGCTTGAAAGACAGTAACGCTATCGAGCGGTTAGCCAGTTATGCTCCTGACCTGCTTGTAGTGGCGGCGTTTGGACAGATTTTACCGCCTGAAATATTAGCTTTACCTAAGTTCGGCTGCCTTAATGTCCATCCCTCTCTTCTACCTAAATATCGAGGTGCATCACCGGTAGCCACAGCTATTTTACAAGGAGAAGAGGTCACCGGGGTTACCATTATGTTGCTGGATGCTGGCATGGATACTGGGCCCATTATAAATCAGAAAGAGATGCCCATATCTGCTGAGGATACCACCGGTTCACTTACTGCTAAGCTGGCTCAAACTGGTGCTCAATTGCTGATGGAAACATTGCCCTTATGGCTGGATGAGCAAATCAAGCCACGCGCTCAAGAGGAAAGCCAGGCCAGTTACACCAAAGTTATAACTAAAAACGATGGGCAAATAGATTGGCAACTTGCTGCTCTGGACTTATGGCGACAGGTTCGCGCTTTCGACCCGTGGCCCGGGTGCTATACTTGGTGGCGAGGTAAACGCTTGAAGATTGGTAAAGTCGTGCCGTTGAGCGAGGGGAAAACTGGAGAGCTAGGCAAAGTGGTAACTTTGCCCCAGCCAGGGCCAGCAGTTGTCGGAGTTGCAACCGGGGATGGAGTTTTGGGGCTGATTCGGGTTCAATTGGAGGGGAAGCGAGAGATGTCTGCCGAGGAATTTGTCCGAGGGCAGCGCGATTTTATCGGCAGCAGTTTGCTTTGACTTTGTTGTTAATTTTAGCTAAAATTTAACTTTACAAAGGGAACTTTGAGGAGGGATGTAGACAGTGTTTTTCTTTGACCCGCTTTGGTTTCTTATCATGCTGCCTCCATTTATCTTTATGCTTTATGCTCAGGCGAAGGTAAGTTCAACTTTTAATAAGTATTCTAAGGTAGCTAACTCTCAGCGCATCACCGGGGTTGAGGCAGCCCACAGGTTGCTTGGGGCAAACGGCTTGAATAATGTTAAGGTCGAGGGGGTAAAAAGTAGGCTAGGTGACCACTATGACCCGAGCAAGAAGGTGTTGCGCCTGTCTCCAGCAGTAGCGAGCACTCCATCTGTAGCCGCACTAGGGATTGTGGCTCACGAGGTGGGGCATGCCGTTCAAGACAAGGTTGGCTATGCCTTTCTCAGATTTCGCACTTCTCTGGTGCCAGCGGCTAACCTGGGCAGTACTCTCGGTTACATCTTTGTCATTCTCGGTTTCTTACTGGCTATGTTTGGCGCCAAGTTCGGTATGACCGTGGTCTGGGCTGGTGTTTTTCTTTTTTCACTGGCTGTGATTTTCAGCCTGGTTACTTTACCTGTCGAGTTCAACGCCAGCAACCGTGCCAGGCAGATGTTACGTAGTACCGGCATGGTCTCCGTTCAGGAATATAATGGTGCCAGCGCTGTTCTTTCGGCTGCTGCCCTCACCTATGTAGCTGCCACACTCCAGGCGATAGCTCAGCTTTTCTATTTTGTCTTGCTTGCCTTAGGTTCAAGAAGGTAGCCGCTCTTTCCTCATGCCTGTGTTGACCCCCTGAAGGAAATTTTCTCAGGGGGTCTATTATTATTTGTGATTGCTAATTGATAGCACCACGATTATAATTGCCTGGTGGAGGCTATATTTTGCCTGAAGAAGAGAATCTGGACAGCTTTGCTGTATTGAAGGAAATTATCGCCAGGTTACGTGGCCCTAATGGCTGCCCCTGGGATAGGAAGCAGACCCATGCCTCATTGAAGCCATACTTGGTTGAAGAATGCTATGAGGTTTTACGAGCTCTGGAAGAAGGGACACCACAAAAACTCTGTGAGGAGCTAGGCGACCTTCTGCTTCAGATTATGCTTCATGCCCAGATTGCCGCTGAGGCCGGCCAATTCAGCATTGACGATGTTGCCCAGGGTATCAGTAGCAAGCTGGTTCATCGTCATCCCCACGTCCTCGGTGGTCACAAAGTGGAGGACGCTGGGGAGGTAGAGCTCAACTGGGAGGCGTTGAAGCAGGAGGAGCGGACAGAAGGAGAATCGCTCTTGTCTGGTGTTCCTGAGCAGATGCCAGCCTTAGCCTATAGCCAATCCGTCCAGCGGCGGGTAGCGGGAGTTGGCTTCGACTGGGAGAAGGTGGAAGAAATCATAGATAAGCTGGCTGAAGAAGTGGCGGAGATTAAGCAAGCTCCCGACCAGCAAGAGAGAGCCAAAGAGTTTGGCGATTTGCTTTTTACTCTGGCTAATGTGGCTCGCAGGTTGGATGTAGACTTGGAGATGGCGCTCCGCTCGGCCAATCAGCGCTTCTGCCGTCGCTTTGCCTATATGGAACAACTTTGCCGTGACCGTGGCATCAACTTCGCCGGTCTTTCTCTGGATGAGCAGAACGCCTTGTGGGAAGAGGCCAAACGGGCCTGCCATTAAGCTACCCGATGTTCAGTCAAGCTGAGCCACGTGGCTCTAGAGAGTTCAGTCAACAACAGTCAGTTTCGTGGAGCGGCAATTCACCCTTTAGCTAGAGTGTGAGAGAGTGCAGTCCGACAGCGCTTGACATTCTTGCCCGACAATCATAGACTTGAGCTAGGGGCAGAGCATTCTTGATGGAGTACCCAAGACGTTGATGCGATGACCATGGAGAAGTAGTAGTCTGCCAGTCGAATTAACACATACATAAAGAATAAAGGATTGGGGAGGGTGCGATGATTACTTTGCGGGGTATAAGGTTAAATCAAAGGGGTTACATTCTTTATTTGACTAGCGCCACAGTGGAAGAACTTAAAAATTGGTTTGACGCTGACCGCATATATCCAGATATTTGGAAGAGAGAAAAACCAGAAGGCTATCAGAGACAGCCTGATAAAGCGAGATTCCGAAGAATCGCTGAGTATCTAGAGAGGAAATTGCAGATTGAGGAAACTATACTTCCAAATACTGTCATCCTGAATATAAGGCAAAAAGGAACTATAGATTTTGAACCTTTCGAAAAATCCAATAGTAAAAAATCTATCGAACTTGGGAATATTCTAATTTATGATGAAGGTCTGCCTTTTTATGAAGTTGATGGGCAGCATCGTGTGCGAGGGTTACTTGAAGCATACAAAGATCTTAAGGAAAAGCAATCAAAAGATTTCGAGGAAATTAAATATTATCCGATACCGTTGACAATTATAGAAGGGCTTGACCGCCCCGAAGAAGCGATGCAGTTTGTTGTAATCAATTCCATGCAGAAAAAAGTTGACCCTGCATTGGTGTTGAGAATTCTTCATAAGCGATATAGAGATAAAAGTGAAAAGTTAGAAATCTTCCTAAAAGGTCAGCCGTGGCGGCTCTATGCGGTAGAAATATGCGACCAACTCAATTCAGATCCAAGCTCACCTTGGTGTGACAAGGTCATAGCACCAGGAGACCCACGTAAAGGACGAGTTATAAGTGAACAGAATTTTGTAAATAGCTTGGAGCCAGTATATTCTAAACTGGACGTCGATACAGTTAAGGGATTTGTCCCCCTTTATTGGAGAGCTATTGCTCATCTATGGCCAGAGTGCACTGGCGATAATGCGACGAAGTACTCCTTACAAAGAACCGGCGGAATAATCACTTTTCATTGGCTGTTTCCATTTATTTATTTTAAAGGTGTGAGCCTTGGTAATGTCAAGCTTCAAGGATTTATCACAATGCTGAAACCCATAAGCAAGAAGTTTGGTCCATCGTTTTGGAAGCGAGGAGGAGAGGCGAAAGCGTATACAAGTCAAGCTGCACAGAAAATGCTAGTCGATAGAATGGTAGCCGCTACTCTTCCCGGCGGCAAAGAATTTAAGCTAGATAAATTGGATAAAAGCCTACAGGCTACTAGAGAGGGAAAACGTTGGGAGCTCGCAGAAAAGCTCATTCCTCTGCGTTTGTATCACTTGTTTAAGCAGGAAAAAGTAAATGATATTGACGCCGGCGCTACAGGAGTATATATTTTCTATTCTTTTACGAAACAGAAATTTTATGTGGGGCGCTCCGAAAAAGCAGACTTAAAATCAAGACTGCAGCAACATTTGCAGAACAAACAAAACGAGTTCCACATTTTCAATTATCGTTTGTGCACAGAACCTAAAGAGGCACATGATTTGGAGTGTGCCTTGTTCCATTTGGTGCCCAACCACCTGTTAATGAATAAGGAACACCCTAGCGCTTTCGCCAATAGAGAATGTCCATTTTGCCCAAATCAAGTTACAGATTAGCAGGAGTCCAAAAGGTAAATTTCCTCCTAAATATTGAATCCATTCACATTGTAGAATAGGCATGAAAATCTGTCCGCTTCTCCGTTGCAGGGCGTAGTCTTTGCTGCGCGATCTGTAATTCTGTTAAGTAATACCCTTAGGACAGGCGGCTGGTTAATTGTTTGAGGAAGGCAAGCTGGGTGGCGGTTCTCTGAATGCCGAAATCGTTAATTTTCGAGTTTTTTGACTACTTCTGGTAGGGTAAGCTGTCAAACGTAATAGGAAGAAGAAATTCCTGTAGTGAGCTAAAGATTGGCCCAGCTTACTACCTTGCCCTTCCCCTGGTTATCTTTACCGGTAATAGCCGGTCCAGGTCCACATGCTCAGATGCTGCCAGGATTTCTATGCCCACCAATTTGCCCTGAGGGTCAAGGTCAAGCGTGATATCCTCATCTACTTCTTTGCATAAAACCTTCTCTGCTTCACCAATTTTCAAATAAAGAGCATCGTATTTTGGGTCATAAGTAATTCTCACAGCTCACCTCCACTTGCCAAAGTAAACCTTGACTGTAATCACTATCACTTGGTCATCTTCCTCAGTATACACCGCCTTGACCTTTTTCTGAGGATAGGACTTGCCTAACCAGTCCCTATTGTAGTCGAAAATCATCTCTTTGCTCTTTCTTCCCTTCTTCAGTTTAGTCTCTTCACCAGTGGTTAAGACGAGGCGGATTTCATCTTCGGTAGCGCCTCTTTCGTCAGCCCTTTCTCTGGCGTGTTCTGTAAGCTTAATTTGCATTCAAGCCTTTTGTTCCAGAAACAATGGGACGCAACGGTTCAGGTGTGACTTTTAATGATTTTAATAATGTAGAATATAATGGTTATAATGTGAAATTGCAAGCCAAGCATTGTTGCATCTGGCTTACGGATGTATTAGTATCGTGAGTACTGGACTGATAGACACTCAATCGGCTGAGATAAATATTCCAAGATTCCGGAGGAGCTATAAGGGGAATTTTTCACCCTCACTTAGCTTCTCCCTTCAAGGGAGAGGTAGTTGTTCGAGGTGGTCGGGGCGAGAGGGTTCGAACCTCCGACCTCAGCGTCCCGAACGCTGCGCGCTACCAGGCTGCGCTACGCCCCGATGCCACATATTATAGGCGGCTTTAACTTTTGGGGCAAGCGTTGTAAACTAGGGAGTGTCTATTCTGTCGCCTTGCCATTCGTCCAGGTGTCATCCTGAGCGAAGCGAAGGATCTCAAGGTTAATGGGTGAGATTCTTCGGTCGTCCCGATAAATCGGGACTCCCTCAGAATGACAGGAAGCGAAGGGCTCAGAATGACAGAGTGAAGGGATTAGAAGGAAGGGGGCAGAGATTGCCAGTTCGCCCCGATTTATCGGGGCTCGCAGTGACAATGGACTAAAAGAAGATGAAGTACTGTGTTCTTATAATTGATGGTGCTTCGGGCTGGGCATTGCCAGAGCGTGATGGTAAGACTTGTCTGGAGCTTGCCCACGCCCCGAATCTGGACGCAATGGCGCAGGAGGGCGTTGTCGGGCTGGTTCGCACAGTGCCACCGGGGATGGAGCCCAGCAGCGCTTGCGCCTGTATGTCAGTGCTGGGCTACGACCCAAAAGTCTATTACCGGGGGAGGAGTGGTATTGAGGCTAAGAGCATGGGCATTCCAGTTGCCGATGACGAGGTCGTTTTTCGCTGCAATTTGGTCGCCATTCGTGACAGCAAGATGTGGAGCTATAGCTCGGGGCACATCAGCACCGAGGAAGCGCATGCACTTATGTCTACTCTAAACGAAAAGCTGGGCAGCGACGAAATACGCTTTTATCCCGGTGTTCGCTATCGGCACATTTGCAAGATAAAAGGGCATGAAGACACACTTTTGGCTACCTGTACTCCACCGCACGATATTCCAGATAAGCCAATCGCTGAGTTTCTGCCTCATGGCCCGGGCAGCGACCTGTTACGAGACCTCATGGAAAGGTCTGAAGCTGTGCTTAAAGGACATCCGGTGAACCTTGAGCGGCAAGCCCGTGGTGACATCCCGGCGACTATGATTTGGCTATTCTGGGGCAGCGGGCAAATACCCGAGATGCCGCCATTCAAGCAAGTCTATGGCCTTGATGCTGCCATGACATCTGGAGTAGACCTTCTTCGCGGCCTGGCTCGAATGGCAGGGATGGAGGTATTGGATATCCCCGGTGTCACCGATGGCCTGGATAATGATTACACTGCTCAAGCGGCTGGAGCTTTGAGGGCGCTGGAGAAATATGATTTGGTGGCTATCCATGTCGAAGCACCGGATGAGGCCGCTCACGCTGGTTCGATTGATGATAAAATGGAGGCTATCCAGAGAGTTGATGAGGAGATTGTCAACCGGATACGCTCCTGGAACTTGGATGCGCTTCGGGTTCTAGTCCTGCCTGACCATCCAACGCCGATAAAAATCCAGACTCATAGTGACGAGCCTGTCCCGTTTGTCCTCTGGGGGCAAGGGTTTAAGCCTAACGGGGCAAAAAGATTTATCGAGGCCGAAGCTAAAAGCACTGGAATTTTTATTGATGATGGGTATAATATTATGAGCAGGTTGGCCCAGGTGTAGGTATAGAAAACACATAAGGATGGTTTAGAATAGCCGAGGAGGCAGTATGGCACTTATAGTTCAGAAATACGGTGGCAGCTCGGTAGCTGATGCTGAGAAGATAAAGAATGTAGCTCGGCGCATAGCTGAAACCCAAAAGAAAGGTAACGAGGTGATTGTGGTCGTCTCGGCCATGGGAGATACCACCGATGAGCTGATTCAGCTAGCCAAGCAGATTAACCCAAAACCTGAGGAGCGGGAGCTCGATGTGTTGTTGTCCACGGGTGAGATAGTCTCCAGCACTCTCTTGGCTATGGCATTGCACGGTCTAGGTTATGAGGCAGTGAGCTTGAGTGGTGCTCAGGCTGGTATTGAGACCGATGCCAGCTACAGTAAAGCTCGTATTCTTCGGATTGAGCCCAAACGCATTGTCAAGGAGCTGGAGAAAGGGAATATTGTCATTGTCGCCGGTTTCCAGGGGATAACCAGTGATAAGGATATTACGACCTTAGGTAGAGGTGGCTCGGATACTACGGCTGTAGCTCTGGCTGCCAGCCTTAAGGCAAAGATATGCCAGATATATACAGATGTTGAGGGAGTTTATACTGCTGACCCTCGTCTGGTGCCTGAAGCCCGTAAGCTGGATGAAATCGGCTATGAAGAAATGCTGGAGCTGGCAACATTAGGCGCCAAAGTCATGCATTCCAGGGCGGTGGAATTGGGCCAAATTTACAATATGCCTATACTGGTGGCTTCCAGCTTCAGTGATAAGCCTGGTACTATTATTCATGGAGGGACAGAGATGGAAGTAAGAAATAGAGTACGGGGTATTGCTCATGATACCAATGTGGCTAAAGTGACTGTGGTTGGCGTTCCTGACCGGCCGGGGATAGCTTCAGCCATCTTCGAGCCTTTGTCTAAAGCGAATATAAGCGTGGACACTGTCGTTCAAAATGCCAGCATTAATAATATTACTGACCTGACCTTTACCGTGGCTAGAGGCGATTTAGAAAAGGCGATGTCTCTGGCAAAGCCGATAGCCAAGTCTATCGGAGCTAAGGAGTGTGTCAGTGATTCGACACTGGCTAAGGTTAGCATTGTCGGCACGGGTATGCAGAATGTGCCAGGCTATGCGGCTACAATGTTTCGAACTCTTTATGAGCAGGGCATCAACATCCAGCTAATTACTACGTCCGAGATAAGGATAACCTGTATTATTGCTGAGGATAGAGTCAAGGACGCTATCAAAGCCTTACACAAGGCTTTTGAGTTAGAAAAAGCCTCAATTTGAGGCTATACCGCCACAACTTCTTTTATATCGGATATCTCTTGCTTCAGTATCCGCTCGATGCCGTTTTTCAAGGTCATAGTTGACATAGGACAACCGGCGCAGGCGCCCTTAAGCCTTAAACTGACCACGCCTTCTTTGACGTCAACGAGTTCTACATCTCCCCCGTCGGCACGCAGGCTCGGCCTGATATTATTCAGGACTTGTTCTACTTTTTCTTTCACAAATTCTCCTTCCACTGAGTTCGTATATTTCGTCACCCTTACCTTATTCCTCTTCCCTTGAGGGAGAGGTTAGGTGAGGGGTCTCGCTTGTATTTCCTGTGAAAGTAGGCTAACATAACCAACTTGATTTGTCAAAATGACCTGCTTAGAGTGTTTACGAACAATTTTTTTCCAACGTAGTGTGACCCTTTAGGGTCGCCTTTCTATAGCGAGGCTATCCCGCTTTTTGCGGGACGCACTACATTAGTAGACACTCTCCAGCTTTAGTGACTTGACATTCTTGGCTTTTTTTGCCACAGTGGCTGCGGTAAAATAGTAAGATTGCAGGGGCATGTAATAGGGGGTAATAATGCCCGACCGTGAAGAAGATAAGGCTAGACTGAGACGTAAAGCGAGCCAAGAGGCTATTGCTTTGGCGATGCAGAGTCGCTGGCAGGAAGCAGTAACCGTTAATCAGAGCATACTTGAAATCTTCCCCACCGATATCGATGCCTATAATCGGTTGGGGAGAGCATTTATGGAATTAGGTGCGTTTGCTAAAGCCAAAGGAGCCTACAATCGGACTTTGGAGCTTGACCCCAATAACTCTATCGCTCAGAAAAATCTTCAGCGGCTATCTCTGCTGCCGGATTCGCAGGTTAGGGTGAAAGAGGAACGCCGTGAGGTCGCGCCGGCCCTTTTCATCGGTGAAATGGGTAAAGCTGGGGTGGTAAATCTCCAAAACCTGGCTCCTCGAGAAGTATTAGCCAGGATGGCTGCCGGCAACAAGGTTTGTTTGAAGGTGAGGGGACAACAACTCATCGTGGAAAACGAGCAAGGGGAGTACCTGGGACTGGTTGAGCCACCGCATGGTTTCCGCCTGGCCAGATTGATAGACGGTGGCAATAAGTACACTGCAGCCATTGTTAACATTGATAGCGATAGCGCAAGGGTTATCATCCGCGAGGTATTTCAGCATCCCGGTCAGGTTGGACGGCTTTCCTTCCCAGTTAAGGCTGTGGAAGGCTTTCAACCTCATGTTAAAGATACCTTGTTGAGACATGAGGCTGTAGAAGAAGAAGCTTTGGAAGAAGCAGAATACGCCGAATTGGAGGAAGGCGAACTCATACCCGAAGGCTTCTCCATATTTGAAGGGGTTGCTCCCAACGAGGAAGTGATGGTAGAAGAAGAATTTGTGGACGAGGAGTAGTTGTTACCCCTGAAAAACGAATGAAGTAGCGAATTTTCAGGAGATGAATATATGGAAGTTGGAATAGTCAAGCCAGTTATCATTGAGGAGGAGATGAAGAGTTCCTACCTCGACTATGCCATGAGCGTTATAGTTTCTCGAGCTCTGCCAGATGTGCGTGATGGCTTGAAACCGGTACATCGCCGCATTCTCTATGCTATGGACGGGTTGGGTCTCCGCCATACAAGTTCCCATAAGAAGAGTGCTCGCATAGTTGGTGAGGTTCTGGGTAAGTATCATCCTCATGGAGATGCCCCCGTATATGAAGCTATGGTGAGAATGGCGCAAGATTTTTCTATGCGGTACAGGCTTGTTGATGGGCAGGGGAATTTCGGCAGTATGGACGATGACCCACCAGCAGCTATGCGGTATACCGAAGCCAGGCTGGCAAAAATCGCCGAAGAAGTGCTGGTTGATATTGATAAAGATACTGTTGATTTCATGCCTAATTTTGATGACAGCTTGAAGGAGCCGACGGTTTTGCCAGCCAGATTGCCGAATCTGCTGGTGAACGGCTCTTCAGGCATCGCTGTGGGCATGGCTACAAATATCCCTCCTCATAACCTCAGCGAGGTATGTGATGCTATCAATTACCTCATCGATAATCCTGATGCTGATGTTGACGAGTTGATGAAAATTGTGAAAGGCCCTGATTTTCCCACAGGCGGCATTATTCTCGGTCGGAGCGGTATTAAGGATGCCTACGCTAGTGGGCAGGGCAAAATCGTGGTTCGGGCTAAACTCAGCGAAGAAAGCCTGAGAGGCGGGCGTCAACAGATGGTAATCACCGAGCTTCCTTATCAAACCAATAAAGCGGCTTTGGTGGAGAGAATAGCTGAGCTGGTCAGAGAAAGAAGAATTGACGGCATAAGTGAGGTACGGGATGAATCTGACCGCCATGGCATGAGGATAGTCATCGGGCTGAGGAAAGATGCTCAACCTACCAAGATATGCAACAACCTCTACAAGTACACGCCCATGCAATCGTCTTTCTTTATCAACATGCTGGCTTTGGTTGATGGGCAGCCTCAAGTAATTAATCTTAAGGAAGCTTTAACTTGCTATATAGATTTTCGTCGGGTGGTCATCACTCGCCGCTCCCAGTTTGACCTCCAGAAGGCGAAGGATAGAGCTCATATTCTGGAAGGCTTCAGGATTGCTCTCGACCATCTAGACGAGGTTATTCAGACTATCCGAAAGGCAGAAACTGCCGATTCAGCTCGAACCAGTTTAATGAAGAATTTCGGTCTGTCTCAAGTCCAGGCGCAGGCGATTCTGGACATGCAGCTACGCCGCCTGGCACTTCTGGAACAAAAGAAGATAGTTGATGAGTACAGCGAGATAGTTAAGACCATAGCTTATCTTGAAGACTTATTAGCAAACCCGAAAAAAATACTCTTTCTTATTCAGCAGGATGTCACCGAGCTTAAGAAGGGGCATGGTGATGCGCGGCGTACTTCGATTAAGCGTGAGGAGGCTGAGGAATTCCAGGATGAGGACCTCATTCCGCATCAGGATGTGGTGATTACGCTGAGCGAACAGGGGTATATAAAGAGGATTCCGGCTACCACTTATCAGAAGCAGCATCGGGGAGGCCGGGGCATCACGGGGATGGTGACCCGGGAAACTGACATGGTGAAACATCTGGTGGTGGCTGATACTCATGATAACCTGCTGCTGTTTACCAATCGGGGCAAGGTTTACCGGCTCAAATGTTATGATATCCCTCAGGATATATCGCGAGCGACCAAGGGCACAGCGCTGGCGAACGTGTTGTCTTGTGACCCAAAGGAACAGATAACTGCCTTGGTGGCGATAAAAGATTTCTCTCCCGGCCTGTTTATGGTCATGGCTACGTCTAGAGGGATAGTTAAAAAGACAAGCTTTGACAATTTCGCCCAGGTTAGAAGCAGCGGGCTTATTGCCATGAAGCTTCTTGGTGATGAAGAGCTGGTCGCTGCTGATGTGGTAGCGCAAAAAGATGTAGTCATTATGGTAAGTCAAAACGGAAAGGGCATCAAATTTGCTGTTAAGGGATTGCGACCGGCCTCCCGGACCAGTGGAGGAGTGCGCGGCATAAAGCTTGTCCCGGGCGACAGAGTGGTGGCCATGGGCAAGGTCTTTACTGATGCTAATCTACTCACTGTTACTGAGAATGGCTATGGCAAGCGTAGCCGTGCGCGCAACTTTCCTCTCCAAGCTCGGGGCGGCAAGGGAGTAATTGCTCATCGGGTTTACGAGAAGACGGGTAAGGTTATGGCCGCCAGACTTGTGCCACCGGGGCAGCATGTTATCATTGTTTCGTCTAAAGGCATCATCATCCGTGTCCCTGTAGATGAAGAGATTTCGCTTCAAGGCAGAGATACCCAAGGGGTGCGGGTAAACAGACTTGACCCAGATGACAGGGTAGCCTCTATGGCCTGCGTCCACCGGGGGGAGGACAAAGAAGGAGCTAATGACACAGGCAAGTAAGAGCGCTTGTCCGATTCGTTATCTCTATGGAAAATCTAATTCGCATTTTACAACAGTTCGGCCTGACCTTTGTTCCCCTCTTTGTAGCTATGGATGCCATCGGCGTCTTGCCCATTTTAGTTCCTTTGACACAGGATATGAAGGCTAAGGAGCGCAGTCGGGTAGTGCGCCTGGCGGTAATTACTGCTTTGGGATTAGGCTTAGGCTTTGTTGCTATCGGCAAGGGCATTTTCCTGTTTTTAGGTATTGAAGTTTCTGATTTTCTGGTTGCCGGCGGCATTATCCTTTTCCTCTTAGCCGCCAAGGAATTAGTCACCGGAAAGATGATGGAAGCTCAGGCTTCGGTTGGTGCTGACATGCTGGGCGTCGTCCCTTTAGGCACGCCTCTGGTGGTCGGGCCAGCGGTACTTGCCACTCTGCTGATATTGGTTGACCTGTATCCTGTTATTATCGTGATAGTCTCTTTTATCACCAATTTAGCAATAGCCTGGCTGCTTTTTACTCAAGCCAATAGAGTGGTGGCTTTTTTGGGGCAGGGGGGAGTCAGGGCGACATCCAAAGTGGTCAGTATATTTCTGGCGGCTATTGCTATAAAGATGATTCGTCAGGGGATCTTGGAGGTTTTGGGATGAGGTTTCACCCTCACCTAGCCTCTCCCGTCAAGAGGAAGAGGGAGGCTGGGGTCTCTCCCCTGGAGGGAGAGAGTCAGAGCGAGGGGGATATCAATAAGAAAGGTAGGTTGCCTTCCGGATGAAACTAATCTTCATTCATGGTGCCGGCAACACCGGCTTTGTCTGGCATTATCAAAGTGAATACTTCGCCAGTTCCGACGCTGTCAGCCTTATTGGCCATCCTGAAGGCAAGCCCTGTACCAGCATTGATGACTATGCCGACTGGCTTCATCAATATGTTCTGGATAAAGGCTATTCGCAGCCTGTCCTTGTTGGGCATTCTATGGGTGGCGCTGTTGCCCAGGTGTATGCCCTGAAATATCCTGCGGACGTTAAGGGCATTGTCCTAGTCGGCACCGGAGCCCGGTTGAGAGTAAGGCCTGACTTTCTTAGTCTGCTGGAAGCCGGCATTGATGCCCCTGCTGAGTGGGTGAGGAATGTAATTGAACCGTTTTATATTCGGGTAGCTCATGAAGTGAGGGAAAAGGTGGTTAAAAAAGTGCTTGAGGTGGGCGCCGCTGTGCAGCTGAATGATTTCAAGTGCTGTGACAAGTTCGACATCATGGATAAAGTCCATCAGATTGAAACTCCTACCTTGGTTATCTGCGGCACCGATGACGAGATGACACCGGTCAAGTACTCTCAGTATTTAGCCAATAAAATCGCTGGCGCCAAACTGATTACCATTGAGGGCTCTCACTTCGTCTTTATGGAGAGCCACGAGAAAGTAAACCAAGCCATTGAGGAGTTTTTGCACGGCCTTTGAATTCTCCTCGCCTCGCTTCAGGAAACATTTTTATGAGAATAGGTGTGCTTTCGGATACTCATATCCACCTAGCGGAGGAAATCTCACCTGAGATTGTAAGGGCGTTTGCCAATGTGGACTTGATAGTCCATGCCGGCGATTTTGTCGGCTCCGCAGTCCTCGAAGGGTTGAAGCAACTAGGCGAGGTGAAAGCTGTCCGAGGCAATGTGGATTCGATGAAGCTGAAGAGTCTGCTGCCAGATAAAGAGCTATTGGTGGTCGGTGGCAAGAAGATTGGCATTACCCACGGCTCAGGTGGGCCAGAGGGGATAGAACATAGGGTAAGGGCACTGTTTGAAGACGTTGACATCATCATATACGGGCATAGCCATATGGCGAAAATGAAGAAAATCGGAGGTGTTCTTCTGTTCAACCCCGGGCCGGGATACCGTTCCTTCGGTATCCTGACGGTCGAAGAAGACATCAAAGGAGAGATAGTAAGGATTTGATAAGCAACGGTATTTGTCATTCTGAGCGAAGCGAAGAATCTACTGGACTTTAAGCGTTTGTTGGAATGTAGTTGCGGGACTTTAGACTCGCCATTTTAACTGTAAAGGAGACGGAAATGGTTAAACCGTGGCCTGAACTTTCAGCTTTGGACCGCCCTGAGATTCTGCAATTCATTTTCTACCCTCGCCGCGACTTCTTTGCAGGTTCGGCAGCAGCCAATGTCATTGCTGGCTCCATCCCGGTTGATGCAGGCGTTTCCATTTCCTATTGCTTCTATTTCGGCAATAAGAAACACCCCAATATATTGTTTTTCCACGGCAACGGTGAGATAGCTAGCGATTATGTAGATATTGGCTCTATCTTTAACCAGAGCGGGCTTAATCTCTTTGTGGCTGATTACAGGGGTTATGGCAGCAGCGGTGGCAGCCCCACGCTTACCAGCATGATTAAGGATGCCCATCCCATATTTGAAGGCTTCAAGCGGGTGCTAAAAGAGGAGGGTTTTTCTGGAGCTCTCTTTATCATGGGGCGCTCTCTAGGTAGCGCATCTGCTATCGAGCTTGCCTCCCACTACCAAGACCAGTGGAGCGGGCTGATTATAGAAAGCGGCTTCGCCAATATATTTAACCTGTTTTCCTATCTAGGCTTTCCCGTTGAATCCCTGGGTATTGATGTTCCGGATACGCCTTCCAGCCTGGGACTTGTTCGCCAGATTTCCATTCCCACCTTGGTTATTCATGGCGAATATGACCAGATTGTACCTCTTGCTGAAGGCAAGTCGCTTTACCAGAATATCGCCGCTAAAGACAAACGATTGCTAGTAATCCCCGGTGTCGACCACAACACCATTTTCCTCGGCGGCATGGAGCCATACCTTAAGGCACTGAAGGGCTTCGTTCGAGACCATAGCTGAGGGTGATTCCTGACGATTATTCCTGAACCAAGCCACAGAAGACATTGGAAGGTTGAAGTACATTATCTTGTCCAAATAGAAAGGCCGACCTGAAAGTTGGCCTCTACAATGTTTGTCACGTACGACTTAGGAGAGTGCTACTCCGCCTCAGCCTCTTCTGCCGCCACTTCCTCTACCTCTTCCGCAACCACGGCTTCGACTGGAGCTACCTCGACCTCTTTACGAGCCTCGACCACCTTGACCACCATCTGTTCGGCGTCGCTGAGGAGGGTTATACCATCGCCAAGTCTTATATCTTTGACGTGGATTGCACTGTCAAGCTCTTCAAGGCTTGATAGGTCAACCTCGAGGCTGTGCGGCAAGTGGTCAGGCAGGGCTTCAATATGCAGTGAGTCAATGAGGTGAAGCACGGAGGCATTTTTGATTTTGTCCAACACCGGTGCCTCGCCGACGAATACTAGAGGGACGTCCACCTTTATCTTTTCGGTCATCTTGACGTGATAGAAATCCACATGGAGGAACTC
>Ga0194113_10004149_pt1 | contig 19080 bp, 16 predicted proteins | sample TA2MahC200mmetaG_FD_146193 | JGI IMG/M metagenome (GOLD analysis project Ga0194113, IMG submission 146193) | Freshwater microbial communities from Lake Tanganyika, Tanzania - TA2015017 Mahale Deep Cast 200m | ecosystem: Environmental > Aquatic > Freshwater > Lake | place: Tanzania: Lake... | reverse complement strand
ATGGTTGGGACATGGCGGAGTCGCACCTTCCTCTAATCCTTAGACGCGAAGTGGCCTGCCCGGTTCCACCCTCCACACGAGGATTCGGTCGGGCGAGCCACCGTCTTAGTGCACCTCCACACAGAAAGGTCGCCCCCACTGGGCTCGCCCCAGTGGCGTGGAGGATTGGCGACTACAGAGCTGCTACCCTCACCCCCTCTCCCCCTCTCCCGCCGCGCCCGTTGCTGGCAACGGGCGCGGCGGCGGGAGAGGGGGGTGGGTCGAGCCGCTCTCTTGTAGTGGCCAATCCCTCGCTCCACCGACGCGAGGTCGGTGGGGGCGGGGCACTCGTTCGTGGCCGCTGTTTCTGTACACCCTTTTCTGTGGAGTCGTACTCAGCCGATGAGTATCCTACACGCCACAGTTACCCCTGTCAACCGGGCACGAAGCGCAGCGATGGCCTTGCGGTGAAGAGGGCCGCGTGATATGATCCACCGATGCAGAGAAGATGAGCGGCAGGGCCGCTCGCGAGGCACGAGGATGCTCACGGACACCGAAGTCAGAATAAAGGGGATGAAGGCGCTGACAGAGGCCATGGGGCCTGTGGAGGCCGAGCGGTTCGTCTCCCTGATCCTGCGCGAGCCTTTCGACTACACGAAATGGCAGCGTGATCTGTGGGCCGACGCGAGCGTGGAGGAAGTCAGCCGCGCCGCAATGCGCCGCCGGCGCGCTTCTCGCGCTGCCCCCAGGAAACCCCTTGGCCCGGCCAGGGCGCACTGAGCCCGGCATCGAATGGAACGACTGCGCGAGCGAATGCGCAATACACTGACCCGCTGCCCACGGTTGCCATCAGGGGAGCCAGCCATATTGTTGGATGGCCTCAACGATCTTCTTCGGCACCACCTTCAGTTCTCCGTGCCACTCACTGCCAGCCCATCTCCGCAGCAACTGCTTTGCCTCATCCTCTAGCGGCCCGGTGGGGCCAGCCGGGCCATGGGCTGTGCCGGCTATTGTCGCTGTCGGCTGCAACTTCTCCGTTGACCATATCGGGTCGATCCTCTCGAGGTTCCTCTGATCATATCCGAAGCCGAGAAAGAGCACACGGGAGGCCCTGGCCAAGTAGGGGCGGCACCTGGCCAATGCCCTACCAGTCGGCGGCTCAAACACGAGTCGCAGTTGCTCCGCGGCCTGCTTGACCCTGACGCCGACGTCGCTCTCCTGAGTGATCCCATAGGGCAATCCACTGCCATGGGGGAGAGCACACCATGGGAGCAGACCGAAACTGCCGTGAACGTGTGCGACCGTGATCAACTGACGTTCGTGGGACGTCCTTGCACCCCGTATCCGGGTTCGGGCCTCTTCTTCGCCGCATACATCCTTAAGGGCAAGGTAGAAAGCCTGCTCAAAGGACCTTTCGTAGTTGAACGTGATGACCGCCAGCTTCACAGGTCTCTTGAGCCACCATTCGATCAGGTATGTGTACCAGTCTTTGGTGTCGAGAAGGCGGCGCTCGTCTTCCCTGGGGAGCAGGCAGCTCGCTATGGCGATCTTGCCATCTCCCAGGAGGTCCTGATTCCGCTCCAGGAAGTCGTCAATGGAGCGGCACGGAGAGGTTCTCAGCCGCAGGACAAGGGCCTCTGCCCTGCGCTTACGCTCCTGGGGGGTGGATCCGTCGCAAGGCTCCATGGCCTCGAAGGAGCCGGGGAACCGCTCGCATATTTCCTTCACGAGTTCCTCCCCGGTTGGGAACCCATAGGGGCGGCTGGCGCCCGCGCCAAGCACCAGAACGGTACGCCCGTTGAAGCTCGGCGACTCAGCAGTCCTTGCGGGTGACTTGGAAAGGGGACATTCCGTTTCCCCAAGACTGCCTGGTCAGAGGCAGGGGGCTTGGCCCTAAGAGGGAGAGCGTACTCTCTCCGCGTGCGCCTTACCGTACGGCCTCGCCGGTGCGAGCGAGGTCGGCCATGCGACGGAGTTCCGGTGACACCTTACTCATCTCTCGCCCGTCGCTGACCTCATCCCACCGCCTCACCGGTGCGAGCGAAGTCGGCGAGGAGGGAGTCGCCGTTCTCCCATTCCTCCGGGGTGAGGGCGACGGCCTCGATGGGCTCGAAGACCTCGTAGATGGCGGCGCTCAAGGTGTCAATGCGTTCCCAATAGCCCCTTTCCATACCGGGGGTGACCGAGCCATGGGTGGCCTCGCTGGCGCCTCCCCACCCTCCGGCATTCTAGTCGTTGGGCAACCAACTGTCAACGGCGGGGGCTTCCCAGCTCTCTTGCGGAATGGGGCCGGCTGGGGTACGATGAAGGGGGCAAGCGAGGGTTGCTCGCGGCTTCGCAGGAGGATGCGGCGTGGGCGCGGACGACGATTCGCTCGACCTGGTGCGCCGGTGCCTCGACGGGCAGGAGGCGGCGCAGCGGGAACTGGTCCGCCGCTATACTGGGCTATGCCTGGCCATTGCCTCGCGAATCCTGGGCGGCGCGGACAGGGCGAGCGTGGAGGACGCGGTTCAGGACGCCTTCTACGCCATCTTCGCCCGCCTCGGCCAGTGGCAGGGGCGGAACCTCGCCGCCTGGGTCGGCACCATTGCGGCGCGGCAGGCGATCGGCGTGCGGCGACGCCTTCAGAGAACCCGCGCCGAGCGATCGGGGCTCGACGCCACCGACGTGGCGGCGCGTCAAGCGGACAACCTGGCCGACTTGCGCGACGCCGTGGACAGAGCCCGGGCGAGGATGACGCCCCGCCAGCAGCGGATACTCGACGCCCTGTTGGAGGGGAAGCCGAAGGAGCAAATCGCCCGCGAGGTCGCCCTCTCCCCCCGAATGGTCTACTACGAGCTGGACGCGATTCGCCGGCTCCTCAAGGACATGATTGGGGGTGATGCTTCAGCGGAGTGAGACTTGCGTCACCACTAGGCTTGCCCCAGTGGAGCGACGATGGGCAGCTACGGCGGGTGCCGCCCCACCCCCTCCCTCTCGGTACGCGTCTAGCGAGGAGGCAACCATCCCCCCTCTCCCTCGGGGAGAGGGTTGGGGTGAGGGTGCTTGAGATGCCGCGGGCGCCGGGGAAGGCACCCTCACCCGCCCGCCGCCGCCGGGGGCTACGGCGGGCGACCTCTCCCCAAGGGAGAGGTGGCCGGCCCCTGACGCAAGGCCAAACACGTATCCCTCTCGGAGGGACGGGGGAGGGTGGACCTATGGTCACAGTCCCACCCTCACCCGCCTCGCGGACGAGGCGTCCTCTCCCTGAAAGGGAGAGGGGTGAAGAGGGGGCCGGCGTGGTAGCTGTCAATCCCTCGCCCCACCGACACGAGGCCGGTGGAGGCGGGACTTCGACCGACAGAAGCGTCGCGGTTGCAGACGACGGCGAGAGCGGACGTCTATACGTAAGGAGAGCAGTGATATGGCCGGTCCAGAGAGGTCGGTGCCGGAGGACCTGCTCCGGCAGCTTGCGGAGGAGATCCGCGTATGGCGGCGGGAGACGCTTCGTTCGCCGGCTGTTGTGGGCGGCGTGTCCCCACGCCGCGACGCGCGGGACGGGGACGTCCCGCCCACAATGTGGCCCGTGGCCGACGCGACGTTGGCGGCGTACGCGGCGGGGGCGCTCGACCCGTCGAGGAGCAAGTGGGTCGAGGAGCAACTGGCCGGCTCGCCCGAGCTGGCAGAGGTCGCGGCCGTGGTGCGAGAGGCCCTCGAGCAAGGGGATTGGCAAGAGGCGGGCACCGACCTGGCGCCCAGGCTCCGCCTGCCCCTCGTTCTCGGCCCGGACGCGCCGCCCGCGCCTGCCGCCGAGCCGCAGCCGCGCCTCGGAACCTTCTGGCGCGTGCCACGGTGGGCCGCCGTAGCCGCCCTCGCCGCAGCGTTCCTGGTCGGCATCGGCGTCGGAGCGCTCACCATCGGCCCGGCCGTCCGCGACCTCTTCCGGGTCAGCACCGAGCGGCTGGGCGGCGAGACCGATGCCACGCTCGACTCCGGCATCACCGACAGCGCAGCCGGCAACGTCCGCAGGGGCCTCTCCGACCTCAAGGACGCGGGGAAGCAGAAGGATCAGGAGGTCCACAGGGGTCTCGGTGACCTGAAGGACCCCGGCAAATAGCAGCCCGAGGGGTCACATCTTCATTTATCATTTATGCCGCTTCGGGGTTCTTTGTGGGTAGCCCCCAGGGGTTGTGGTTGTCGGTCGGCGCGAGCAGCTGGCGATCCAGCGCCGGCACAGGTGTATTTCGGCGTAAGTCCTTGCCATGCCTATGCTGAGGGAGGTAGAAGGGTTCCTCGGCTTGGCGCCCCCCTTGTGGGCACCCACAAGAAAGCCCGGAGAGCCTCATTTATTCGGGCGCTGCCTAGTGGAATAAATGATAAATGAAGATGTGACCCCGGAAAGGAGGCCAAGGGATGTTCCAGAGAAGACGGGACGTGCGGGGCCAGGCCACGACGGAGTACATCCTTATCGTGGTGCTGGTGGCGGTGCTCTCGATCGGGATCATCACGGTGTTCGGGAACCAGGTGCGCGACCTGTTCCGCGTGGCGACGGACCGCATGGCCGGCGGGGACGCGACGATCAACCCGGCGTTCGCGGCGCAGGCCCCTGGCCTGACCAACCAGAATCTCTCCAAGCTCAAGGAGAACGGGAACTGAACGGGGCAATTGGCTGCAAGAGGCCGTGCCGAGCCGAGCGGCGGACGGCGCCGATGCCGTCACCCAACGCAAGCTGGTTCTGTGCAGGGGCATCCCGGCCCAACGCGTGCGTCTCCACTCGCGTGGCAACTCGAACGATGATCTGAATCACTACGTCGGGGTCGGGGTGTGCGACTCCCCAGCGAAGTGACTTGCCCTGTGTCCTGTCCCCTCACGCGATGTGGAGGATTTGCCGCGCCGTCTTGCCGTTGGTGCGCTCGATGCGCCGCCAACTGCTGTTGTCGTTCATCGTGATCCAGCGCCGCTCCTCGGCTCGGTAGAACCAGTCCTTGTCCTCTTGGTAGTAAATCTGGATTCCGGCGGACTCCCAGATGTTGAGGATTTCGTTGCTGTGGGCGCGGCTCTCGCTGAAGTCGGTCGTCGCCTTCTGGCCCATCTCGCTGTAGCGCTCGTTCAGCTCCAGAAGAAGCGTGTTGATCTGCGGGGGCATGTGGGCAACCTTGAGGCCGATCTTCTCCGCCTCCTCGAACAGGATGGGGTAGTTGTGGGAGGGGTACTTGGAGTTCAGGGTGTTCGCAATCTCATTCGTCACCACCTCGTCCGGGATGTGGTGGGCCAGCAGCTCGCGGCAGAGCATGATGGAGAGCGACTCCGCGCGGTCCACGGCGCCGATGACGAGGGGGTGGACGTGCTCGAAGAGGGCCTTGTAGGGGTTCTCGCGGGCGTCGGCCTGCTCGGTGCGCCAGAGGCGGATGACGCGGGTCAGCTCGTCGAGGCTCACGCTCACGCGGTCGTTGTCGCGGTCTATGGGCGACAGGTCGTGGGTGAGCGAGGTGTCCACGGCGGTGAGATAGGCCATCGGCCCCATGAGGATTTCGTTGGCGCCGATGGCGATCATGGTGGCGGCGGAGGCGCATTCGAGCGGCACGAGGGCGACGAGGCGCGAGCAGTAGCGGCGGAGCAAGTTCACGATGCGCAGCGAGGCCTGGCCGTTGCCGCCGTGGGACTTGACGAAGAGGTACACGGCGTCGCGCTTGCCCAGCTTGTCGAGGATTTCGTAGAGCGCCACGACGTCGTTGTGGCACACGCAGCCCTTGGGGTTGTTCCAGTAGGTCACGAGCGTGCCGCCGAGGAGCGAGCTGATCTCGGCGATCAGCGCCTGGGTCTTCTTGAACAGAATCGGCGGCTGCTTGATTTCGGGGGCTGGGGTCTCTTGGGGTTCCATTGGGCATCTTTCCTGTCAGTGGGTTTTCGTGAGGCGCGAGGGTATTCTACCGCGCGGCCATCGGGGGTGCAAGGCTCTGTTGTGGGCTATGCATGGCCTCCAGCGATGGCGGAACCTGTGGTCTGATCGAATCGTCCTCGTCCCTCGTCCGTCGTCCTCGTTCTCGGCTCCTGTCCGCGTCCGCCAGGAGATTCGAGGACGAGGGACGAGGACGAGGAGGAGGACGATGGGAGGACCGAGCCGCTCCCCAGGATTGAGGGCCACAGGGCCGGTGTCAGGCCTCGGACAGAGGGATCCATTCGATGCCGAGCTTTCGGGCGGCGTAGCCGACAGGGGCCAGGTGGTCGCCGTAGGCCATCATCCAGTGGGAGTCGCGGGCCTCGGGGATCAGTCGCCGCCAGTCGCCCTCGATCTCCACGTCCTGCTGGCTGCGGCAGATGTCGTAGAAGGGGTTGTCGCGCACGATGCCGCGCATGCCCAGCCAACGCGGCGTGCTGTACTCGGGGTCCACGAACGTGACCCGCTGGCCGATGGGCATCTCGACCTTCGGGGCCGCGCCGAAATCGGATTCGTAGTGGGTGACGATGCGGACCGGCTCGTAGCGCTTGCCGTCCATCCGCCGCGGCGCCGTGCAATGGGCGCACGTGACCATCGCCTTGTGCGGGAACGTGGAGTTGTGCAGGAACACGGGCGTGCCCGCGACGTAGTGGAGCAGAATCCCCGCGGGGATGATGACGAAGTCCGATTCGCAGAAGGCCATGTAGCCCTCGTCGTTGAGCAGGCTCAGCGTGAGGCAGGCGGTCGTGTTCGCCACGTTCATCACCGTGCCCATGCAGGCGTTGATGGTGAAGGCCGGGGCGTTGTGTTCGCGGAGCCAGTTCTTGAAGACGGCGTAGAGGATGAAGGCGAGCGGGATATGCTCCCTCTCGGCCTCCAGCTTCGTCCGGCGGATGGCCAGATAGCGTTTCGCCCAGGCATCGGCCTGCGCGCGAAGCTTCGCGTCGGCGAGAGCGACCTTGAGCTGCGCGGCGAGGGCGTCGTAACCTACCTCGATGATCTCCATCCCGTAGCGTTCGCGGGCGACGGCGGGGGCCTTGCCGTCCCACTTCCCCTGCGCACCGCCGAGGGCGACGATGCGCGAGCCGACGAAGTTTCGTACGCCATACAGCGCCCGCAGACGCCAGAGCACATCGCCGTAGTCATCCACCACCGCGTCGTCGAGGGTCACTGGGCCGTGGTTCTTGGCGCTGTTCTGGCGGACCTGTTCGGGCGTGAGGGGCTGGACGAATCGGCGGCCGAACGATTCGTAGTAGTAATAGGTGGGGCCGTTCCTGTGGCGGAGGAAGAGCACCGTGTCGCGGGTCGGGGCCTTGGCGAAGCAGTCGTGGAGATTGCCGCCCGACGCCGCGTAAAGCAGCACGACATCGAAGTCGGCCTTGTGGACGGCCTCGGCCTCCGCGCGCGAGGTGACTTTGGCAATGGGCAGGAACTCGATGGGGAAGGTGGCTTGGGCCTTGAGCGCCTTGAGCTCGCCCTCGATGCGCTCGACCTCCTCGGCCGCGGCGGCATCGTTGACGATGCAGCTCCACGACCGCCACGAGGTCTTCGGCCGCGGGCTGTAGCGCGCGTGCATCAGAATGGGCTGGACGCGGAGCGGCTTGCCAGTGACCAGGAAGGGCCTATCGGGGTCCCACGGCTCGACGGCCAGCTCCTGAGCACTCGCGGCGGAGAGCGCGAGCACGCCCCCGGCAATCCCCGCCGCGGCCAATCCCGTGAACTCCCTTCGGTTCATGCAATGCGGGCACATTGGCTTCTCCTGCACGTTCACACCGTCCTCGTCGTCGTCCTCGTCGTCGAGACACTTGCCCTTCCACAAGGCCGATTCCACACCCCCATTGTGCTCCGCTGGCTCTGCCTGTCAAGCCTGGGTTGCGGCCCCCTGGCCCCGGGGGTATAGTCAACTGGCCGGAAACGGACAGGAAGAAGGAGCAGCTCGATGAACGTGACGGGAACCCTGCATCTCCTGATGGCGGCGGGTGTCGCTCTTGGGGCCGAGGCGCCGTGGACGTCGAAGGACCAGCCTGACCTTGCGGCGCTGGTGGCGAAGGCGGAGCCGCTGAAGGTCGAGGAACTGGGCGTGCCCGTGACCTCGGTGCGGCGGGGGGAACTGATGCTCGTGCCGAACCCGGATGGCAAGACCTACGATTTCCTCCAGTGGTACTTCAAGGGCTATGGCGGCCCGACCACGGTGTTCATCGGCGACCTGGCGACGGGCGTGGTGAAGAAGGACGGCATCCCCGACCGGCGGCAGATTCACATCTGTGGCCGCGTGCTCGGCCCGGATGGCAAGCTCTACATCGCCACGCCCGACTGGCAGAAGGGGATGGAGGTCTACGTCTACAACCCCGCGACGAACGCGCTTTCGTGCAAGGGCGTCGTCGCCCCCGGCCTCGCGGGCGAGACGCGGCCCATGTGCGTCGGCACCGACGGGATGATCTACGGCAGCGGCAGCTATGACAAGGAGCGCAAGGCCGGCGCCTACCAGATTGACCCCAGGACGGGCAAGGTGACGGACTACGGGCCAGTCGGCCCCAGCCACGCGCCCAACGGCTGCTGGGGCTACTCGGTCGCCGCCGATGACCGCTACATCTACGTCGCCAGCGGCAAGGTGCCCTGGTTCCTCGTCGCCTACGACCGCCAGACGGGCAAGGACGAGACGCTCGTGACCACCGAGAACGTCGAGGGCATGGTCAGCGTCCACCAGGGCCGCCACGGCTGCACGGCGAGCGCGAGCAAGGTGGTCGGCACCGATGGGAAGGCGATCCAGTACTGGCTCTACCAGGGCAAGGCCATCCCGAAGAAGGCGCCGAACGAGAAGCCGCCCTGGCCCGAGCCGGCCGACTCCAAGCCGTGGGTCACGCTCCCCCCGCAGCCCGAGTTCTTCACCGAAAGCGCAACGCCGACCTCCGATGGCAGAGCGATCATCTGGCATCGCATGCCTAAGGCGAGAGGCGGGGACGACGAGTGGAAGGCCATCCCCCTCCAGGTGCCCACCTATCCAATGGTAATCAACCGCCTGACCGAGCTGCCCGATGGCCGAATCCTCGGCACCGCTGACTCCTATGAGGGCAACTTCATCTTCGACCCTGCCACAAGCAAGAGCGTCCACCTGGGCAAGAACCACCTCAGCCACTACGCCACCGCCATCCTCGACGGCAAGGTCTACATGAGCGGCTACCCCTCTTCGATCACCTATGTCCTCGACCCCACCAAGCCGTGGACCATTGGCGTGGGCGATCCCCTGCATAGGCCCATCCTCGAGACCGACGAGCGGAGCAATCCGCGGATGCTCGGCTACCTGAACAAGTGGGCGGGGACGCACAAGATGTACGCCGCAGCGGTCGGTGCGGATGGCCGCGTGTACTTCGGCGGGCGTTGGGTCCGCGACGGCTCGGGCGGCGGTTTCGCCTGGTGGGACACCAAGAAGGGCGAGGGCGGGGGATTCTGGCGCGAGTTCAGCAACGCCCAGATCACGCACTTGGCTGCGACCGACGGCGGGAAGCTGATCGTCATCTCAACCATGCGCGTGCGCGACGCCACCCTCGGCAGGCCAGAGCTCAAGCAGGGCAAGCTGTTCGTGTGGGACACCGCGGCTCAGAAACTCGTCCGCGAGATCGAGCCTGTGTTGGAAGCGAAAGGCACTGGCCTGGTCGTGGGCATCGGCGGCCCCCGCATCCTTGGCTGGACCGAGGACCCGACCGACCCGAAGTCGAGCATCCTCTACGGCGTGGACGCTGCGAGCGGCGACGTCGCCTTCCGCCGCAAACTCCCGTTCCCGCTCCCCGTCGGCCTCGGCTCGAACCAGATGGAGCCGCACGATTTCCGCCTCGGCCCCGACGGCAAGGCCTGGACCTTCCTCTCCGGCGCCCTCGTCCGCATCAACCCCTCCGACACCGCCATCGAGGTCCTCGGCAAGCTCCCCGGCGGCCGCCTCGCCTTCTCGGGTGGCGACCTCTACCTCTCTGGCTCCGACCACCTCCGCCGCGTCCGCGGCCTGGCCGGGGGTCATGCGGAATGAGGAGCTGCCCCCAATCCCTACTTCTGTTGGTCCGCCTTCTCTGCCCGCACGAGAATCGCCATCACGGTCTGGGCGTCAGAGGAGAAGCATTGCTTTGCGATCCGGTCAACGGAATCCACATTGCCGTCGTTCCTGATGTTCGGGGCGATGCCTTTGATTGTACTCACGATGTCGGAACTGAACATGCCCCGCACAACCCCGGCCAACTGCGTGACGGTGATCGTGAAGCTCGTGTCTCTGTAGGCGCTGATGATGACCTTGCTCTTGTCAGAGGAATGCAGCCCAGGGATCGCCGCAAGGACCATCTTGTAGACGCCCTCGTTGGTCGTATGAATTGGCAAGTGTGGCTTTGGGGGTGATGGCTCTGGTCCCTTTGCCTTGGCGTAGAGTGCACGAAGTTGATCGGCCTCAGCCTTGGCTACCTGAAGGTCCTCTTTGAGGGACTTCATCTCTGCGTCCCTTTTGTGCTCTGCCTGCTGCGAACTTCCAGGTGAAGGCTCCCGCTCTTTCGCCTTCGTGTAGAGCGTACGAAGCTGATCGGTCTCCGCCTTGGCTATCTGAAGTTGCTCCTTGAGGAACTTGATTTCTGCGTCCTTGGTGGGGTCTGGCTGCTGCCTGCTCTCGAGGGCCTTCTTCAGATCCTCCGCACGTACGTCCAAAAGGTTGAGCTTCTCCTGCAATGCCTGTCTGTTGAGCTTCTCGCTCTCGTACTTCTCTTCCCACTTGTGGGCCAAGTGTCCGTCGAGGCTCTCCTGCAACTGGACAGCCTTGAGTTCAAACTGCTTTCGGAGGACCTGCTCTTTGTGATAGTCCTCGGCGCAGTCGTCCTTGCGGGAAAGCTCCTTTTCGAGACGGTCTATCTTCTCGTCCTTTAGAGCAAGGATCTGGTTGTTCAGGTACACAGCTACACCGGCGATCGCGCTGCAGATGGCAAAACACGAAATGAAGCCCTTCTTGAACGGGCTGAGCCAGTGCGCAGGCCTTTTCTCTGTCTCCATCTACTGTCTCACTAACAACGTGTAGAAAGGTGCCGAGTCCTTGTCTTGGGACTATCCCGCTCCGGGGCCCCTGTGGGCAGACGGCAGGCGAAGTGCCCTCTGCTACTCGGAACAGCATACCGAATCGGGCGGCCGTACCGCAAGTATGATCGGGGCTTGGAAAGCGGCGTCGAGCCGCCGCACTCCGACAGGCTGCCGCATGTTGTTTGGCCCCACGCTTTCCCGGGCATCAGTTCGCCCCCGGCAGCCAGCTTAGCCGATCTTCAGCCTGAGGGAGGACCAGGTGTCGTCAATCGAGAAGAGCGCGACGGCATTCATGCCGAGGGCCGCGGCGGCCTGGCGGATGATGTCGCGGTGGATGTCGGTCTTGACGCCCGAGGTGCCCTTGGGGTAGGCGATCCAGAGGATGGTCTTGGGGGAGAGGGCGGCCTTCAACTCGGGCAGGGCCTTGTCCAGTTCCTTCTTCGACGCCACGAAGCACTGGACGACGTCGGCGGGGCCGACCAAGCTTGTGAAGACTTTCACGTCCTTGGGCAGGCCGCGGAGGGTCTCGCGGTAGCCTTCGGGCGCGTTGAGGAGCGCCAGGCTCTGCCCCGCCTTGATCCCGAGCTTCTGAGCGACCGTCTTTTCCGACATACCAGCGGCCCCCTCGTCAACCTCAGTGTGTGACCTTCTCCGCCTTGGCCAGGAGGGTCTGGCCTATCCGCCGTGCATTCCTCATGAGGGCACGAGTTCCCTGAGGCGGCTCGACGCGCTCCCTGCGAAGTCAGCGTTCGGGTCAAGGCCGGCGACGCGCGGGATGCGTCCCTTCCTCCTGGCCTTCCCGATGACGGCCTCGATCTCGTGGAGAACCTCCGGCACCTTGGCGGCTCGCGGCGCGATGATGCGGAAGCCGGTCAACTGGTCGGTGAAGAGGCCGTATTCGGCCAACAGGCTGTCGTCCACTTGCTCCGCGTACGACGGCTCGCCAAGCCCAAAGGTGATGTAGAGCACATCGGCCTTCTCGTCATATTCGAACTGGGGCTCCGGCAAGGCTATCTTCGCCATGTGACGACCCCCTTGTGTTGCGCTGTCCCTGGCTTAGCAGGGTAAATGGTCCGTATCACGTGGTGCTGTGCATCAACCACCACGACCAGCTCGAGCGGGCGGGTGGCACTGGAAATCAGATGCCCACCCGGAAGCGAGTATTCGTGGAACTTGCGGACATAGAGATACGTGGTCGTGAACTGCTTGCTCCGCAGGATCAGGTCGGGCTCCTCGAGGGTCAGCCGAACCTTCTCCGGGTTACACGCCACCATGGCTCGTTCGGGCCGAGCCTTCTTGATCTCCCAGGTGGTGCCGAACAGGGCCACGTCGCCGTGCATCCGCGTCGTGTCGTGTACCAAGCGATGCCTTGCTCGTCGAAAGTCGGCTCACGGCTGATCGGCCTTCCCCCTCATCGCTGCTTGCCGGCGCTTGTTCCGCACCAACATCAGTCTACTGTGGCACCCCCTGGCTGTCAAGCGGTTCATACCGCCTCGGAGAGGCTGGAGAAGGTGAACTCGCTGGCGCGGAGGGCGGGGAGAAGAGAGTTCTCGAAGCGCAGGGGGCGGGTCATGCCAGTGACTTTGTTGAGGACGGCGATGGGGGTCTCGTTGAAGCGGAAGTTCTTGACGGCGTGGCGAATGGCGCCGTCCTCGACCCAGAACACGCCGTCGCGGGTGAGGCCGGTGACGAGGATGGTCTGGGGCTCGAGCATGCGGATGTACCAGAAGCGGGTGACGAGGAGGGCCTTGTCGGTCGACGCGATGAGGTCGTCGAGGGTGCCGTTCCCGCCGTGGAAGATGAGGTTGGAGGGCCAGCCGGTCGGCTCCTTGCCCTGTTTCTGTGCCCAGTAGCGCTCGTAGAAGAGGCGCCGGAGGACGCCGTTCTGAATCCAGACGTAGGGCTTGGCGGGCAAGCCGTCGCCGCCGAAGGGTGCGCCGAGGATTTCCCTGCGGGCCGGGTCGCTCTCCATCGTGATGTTCTCGCCGGCGATCTTCTCGCCGATCTTGTTGCCGCCGCCCTTGCGGGCGAAGAAGCTGCGCCCCTCGTCGGCCTGGCGGGCGTTCATGCTCCAGAGGGCGTAGGCGAGGAACTCGTCCACGGCGGCAGGCTCAAGGATGACGGGGTAGACGCCTGGCTCGATGGTCTTGGGGTTGCGTGATGCCTCGGCCTTGGCAATGGCGCGTGCGCTGGCGGCCGCGTAGTCGAGTTCGGCGATGTCGCGCGACGTTTCGGCGGCCCAGCCCGAGCCTCTGCCGTCGGCGGTGCGGGCGGTGAGGGTGTAGTTGGCGTCGGTGGCCTCGTAGTAGCCGAAGAGGCCCTTGTTGTTGCCGACGGCGTGGAAGCTGGCGCCGTATTCGAGGTAGCCCGCGACCGTGATGTCCCTCGCGACGGCTGGCTCGATGGCGGAGCGGGCGACCTCGACGCCGAGTTCCGAGCCGGCCTTGGCCGTGCTCTCGAACCAGGGGCGGACGGGCAGATAGGCCTGCGGCTCCAGCTCGGGCACGTACTCGGGGTCTTCGGGGGCCACGCGGGCCATCTCCTCGGCGTTGGCGACGAGGCGCTGAAGGGCCTCGTCGTCGGTCTCGCTGCCGCTGGCCGTGGCGTGGCGCTTGCCGAAGTAGGCCGTGACGGCGATGGACAGGTTGTCGCGGTCGCCGCAGGTGGTGAGGGTGTTGACGGCGAAGCGGGTGTTGCGGGTGCGGCCGCCGCTGAGGTTCACGCGCACCTCGTCGGCGGTGGCGAAGGAGAGGGCCTTCTCGATGAGCGTGCGGGCTTCGGTTTCGCCGAGGATCACACGATGCTCCTCGAAGCAGGGGTTCGATGAGGACGCCTCAGCGCCTGCCCTACCCACTGGCCCGCTGTGCGGGGAGCGGTGCGCCGGCGGGTGAGGCGGAGGCCTCCAATTGCTCGTAGAGCGTTTCGGGCGCGATGTCGGCGCCGTTGGGCCAGGAGATGGTTCCGCCCTCGATCCGCGCCTTGCGGAAATAGGCCAAGTCGCGCAGGGGAGCGAAGACCGGCCCCCCCCGATGTACTCGCTGAGGTCAATGTCACCCTCGAGGCCGTCGTCGAAGGCCACGTGGTAGACGTAGCCGCTACGGTACTCGATGGAGGTCACTTCGTTCATGTTCCACATACGCGCGACAGCTCGGGCATCCGACCTCCTCGACCGTCGGTAGTATAACGCGGGAGGGGAGGCAAAGCAAGCTGCCCGCTGAGTCCCGCCTTCATCTCGTTCCCACGCGGAGCGCTGGGACGAGAAGGCACACGGACAGACACGGACAGGCACGGACAACGAGAGTAGGCAACGGTCCGTGTTCGTCCGTGTGGGTCCGTGTGGTCGCCTCCCTGGGAACAGGCTGCACGCTACACCTCCCGCTTCGTGTTCAGCACGTTCACATTTCGGAAGCGGGCTGGGGGGGCGCCGTGGGAGCAGGGGCTGGATTGCGAGGGCTGGCCCTTGCCGCACCAGTAGGTGGCGCCCATCTGCCAGAAGCGCTCGTCGCAAATCGCGTCGCACGAGTTCCAGAAGTCCACCGTGTTCGACTGGTAGGCCACGTCGCGGAGCATCTGGGTGACTTTGCCGCCCTTGATCTCGTAGAAGACCTGGCCGCTGAACTGGAAGTTGTAGCGCTGGTGGTCAATGGAGTAGGAGGAGTCGCCTCGGATGAGTATGCCGTCGTCGGTCGAGGCGATCAGCTCGTCGGGCGTGAGCGGCGTCTTGCCGGCCTCGAGGTGGATGTTGACGTTGCGCTGGAAGGGGATGGAGCCCCAGGAGTCGGCGTAGGCGGCGCCGTGGGAGCGAGTGGCCTCGGGCAGGCCGGCGGCCGCGCGGGCGTCGCGGTATTCGGGCCAGAGCACTTGCTCACGGGTGGTCTGGTAGTCCACGAAGAGCCCGTCCTTGACGAGATACCACTCTTCGGTCTTCACGCCGTCGTCGTCGTAGCCGCAGGTGGCCATGCCGCCTGGGATAGTGCGGTCGGCGCGGAAGCTGACGAGGGGGGAGCCGTACATCAGCTTGCCCAGCTTGTCGGGCGTGAGGAAGCTGGTGCCGGCGTAGTTGGCCTCCTGGCCGAGCACGCGGTCGAGCTCGGTGGGGTGGCCGACGGATTCGTGGATGGTGAGCCAGAGGTTGGTGGGGTGGAGGATGAGGTTGCGGCGGCCGGGCTCGACCGACTTGGCGGTGAGCTTGCGCACGGCCTCCTCGGCGATCTGCGGCGCGAGGGCGACGAGGCCCGCGCCCTCGACGTGCTCGTAGCCGGCCGCGCGCGGCAGGACGTCGGCCGTGCGGGTCTGGAACTCCCCTTTGTCGGGGTCAATCGCCGTCACGGTGAAGCAGGGCCACACGCGCGTGATGTCCTGCTCGATCACGCTGCCCTCGGTGGAGGCGAAGAGCTTCCATTCGTTGCGGAGGAGCATGAAGGAGTTGACGTACTTCGCCCCCGGCACCTTGAGCGCGGCGGCGTTGACGGCGAGGAGGAGCTCGGCCTTCTCGCTCACGGGCACGGCGAAGGGGTCCTTCTCGACCGGGCTGCGCCAGGTGTCCATGTAGGCATCGTTAGGGGCCAGTTCGACGGGCCGACGCAGGGCGGCCTTGTTGGCGCGGGCCATGGCGAGCGCGTGGGCCGCGGCCTCGGCGATGGCGTCCTTCTCCACGCGGTGGCTGGCGGCGAAGCCCCAGGCGCCGTCGAGTAGCACGCGGACTCCGAAGCCGAAGCTCTCGGCGTCGGAGACGCTCTGCACGCGGTCCTCCCGCGTGTGGATGGCCTGGTCGCGGTGGCGCGAGATGCGGATGTCGGCGTAGCTGGCGCCGCCGGTGCGTGCGGCATTGAGGGCCACGTTGGCGAGTTCCTTCATCTTGCCTCCTTGTCGCGCTCCTGGGCGACGTGCTTCACAAGGCGTTCAGCCACTTGCCGTTCCTCTGCATCGAGCTGGTCGAAGAGGCGCTTCTCGCGCAGGTCGAACGAGCGGCGCGGCCCCTTGCCGTCGTCCTTCGCGCTGCCGTTGTGCAAGCACCAGCCGGCCGCGCCTCCCTCGCAGGCGCCCCGGGCGTCCGCCAGGAAGTCGGCGGCCTTCGGCTGCCAGGCCCCGAAGTCGCGGCGGAACGGCTCCTGGTGGTGGACGGGTGCGACGCGACCGAGGTCCTTGGCCCACGCGAGGCATTCGCGCGTCTTCTCCGCCGTCTGCTGCGGCGAACGGGCGTTGCGCGGGCGATGGGGCGAGAGGAAGTCGAGCTGGCACTTGGCCAGGTACTGCTCCACGTCGTCGCGGGTCAGCTCGCCGGCGTGCGAGGCGGTGACGAGGCGGTCGGGGTCGAGCTGCTTGATGCGGTCGCGCAGGGCCTTCACGTCGTCGAAGGGCACGTGGCGGCGGTCCTTGATGTTCCGCTCGTTGCCCACGTCGAAGTAGACGTTGCGGCAGGGCTTGAGCGCCGTGGCCAGCGTCTCGACGGCCCGCAGGTGCGCGTCGAGGGAGGCGAGGCGCGGCTCCTTCGACGCGACGCCGTTGCCCCGCGAGAGCGTGACGTCCACGACCATGCCCCGCTTGTCGGCCTGCTCGACGAGCCACTTGAGCTTGGCGAGATACGGCTCGCGCGGCTTGCCGTCGGGGGCGACAGCGGACACGTCGTTGTCGGCCGCGGCCCAGGTGGCCCACACGCGCACCCAGTTGAAGCCGAGGCGCTTCAGGTCGTCGAGGTCCTGCTCGATGAACTTCTCTGGCGCGCCGAGCGCGCCATAGTAGCTCATGCCGACGAGAAACGTCTCGCGGCCGTCGAGAGCGAACTTGCTGCCCTTGACCTCAAGGCGCGCCCCAGCCACGCCGCTGGAAAGCGTCCAAAGGGTTGCCGCGAGCGAGAGCTGCCACAGACGTGTCATGCTGTTTGCGTCCTTCAGAGTTGCAGCGCCGCACAGACGATTGTATAACCTTTTGTGTGGTTGGCTGCAACTGCGTTTTTCCGGGCGGCAATCTCAGGAGGCCCTGCGATGAACCCCGGTACTCTCGCGGTGGCGATGGCTCTGGCTGTGAGCCTACCGTCAGCGGCGGGTGCGGATGATTGCCTGGTCCTCCAGGCCGAGGAGTTCGCCGACGTGCAGGCGGAGCGGCGGAGCTTCCGCGGGGTGGTCGGCGTCGTCTTCCCGAAGAAAGAGAGCGTGATCAAGACCGCGGTGGAGCTGGGGCAGCCCGTCGAGGCGCAGGTGTGGGCGCGGGTCTACTTCCCCTGGGGCGGGCAGGATGCCTTGACGCTGAAGCTCGGCGACCAGAGCTTCCCAGTGACGGCGCGACAGGCGACGGGCGGCGGACGCTGGGACATCGGGAACTTCCAGGTGTGGCACTGGGTGCGGGCCGGCAAGGCGAAGCTCGCCGCCGGCACGCACGAGCTGTCCCTCGCGCCCGCCGCGGGCAACGACCAGCGGGTGGACCAGGTGGTGCTCTATTGGGGCAAGGAGCCGGCCTGGAGCCAGCCGTGGCTGGCCAACGTGCCGGTGAGCGAGGGGGTCGAGTGGCGGCGCGGCGACAGCCTGGTGCTCCCAGCCGCCGGCCTCGACGGGGGTGGCAAGGCGCGCACCGCCGTCCTCCAGGATGACGGCGATTGCCTCCGCACCGTCTTCCGCACGCGGCGGGCCGTCAAGGCGCGCCTCTTCGCTCGCGTGTTCTTCGAGGGCAAGAACATGTTCGAGGGCCTGACCATGCAGGAGATGGCCAGGAACCTCTACCTGGGCCTCGATGGCGAGCTGGTGAAGAGCGTCTACCAGCAGAACGCCCGCCTCTGGCATTGGGTGGCGACGGATGAGGCGGCCGAGCTGCCGCCCGGCCCGCATCTCATCACGGTTCAGAAGCAGGGCTCGCCCGTGAGGGTGGAGCAGGCGGTGCTCTACTCGGGCGACGCGGAAGCGGCGGAGGACTGGTTCCGCTCGCCGCCGCCCGCGCAGCTCGCGTTCGGCGTGGGCGAGGGCCACGAGGGGCTGCGGGCCGGCAACTGGCGCGCGCACTTCGAGGGCAACCTCCCGAAGGTTCCAAGCCTTCGGGAGGTTAGGTCCGACGACCCCGATAGCCTCCCGAAGGTCTCGAACCTTCGGGAGGTTGGGTTCCCCGTGGCGCTCTCCTTCGGCCAGGAGCCGACGACGCTCGATCTTGTGCGGGTGCTGGGTCAGGACGATGATCCGTGGAACGCCGCTCCCGCGCCCGCCCAGCAACTGTGCCTATGGGTGAAGAACGGCGGCGAGGCGCTCCGCGTCGAGGTGCTCTACACCGATCGCAGTGGCGAAGCATTCCTCCACGCAGTGAACGACGGGATGCCGTGGATGGGCTGGCGGCTGTTCTCGGTGAACATCCCGCTGCGCGTCGAGCGGGGCGGCGAGGCATTCTACGACCACACGGGCTTCACGCCCAACAGCATTGCCACGCCGCTCGCGGAGCCCAGTAACCTCCCGAAGGTCCCAAACCTTCGGGAGGTTAGATGCGAGGGAGGCGACCGCAACGGCGTGCCCGACTTCCCGCTCGAAATCCGCGCCCTCCGCCTCACCAAGCGGGAGGGCAAGAACGAGGCCGCCGTGGCCGAGCCCTTCCTCGAATCGCCCTTCACCCTCCGCGCACGCCTGGCGAGCCAGACGGATGCCGAGGCGGCGGTCGAGGTGGACGTCGAGAACCGCGCGGAGATGCAGCGGACCGCCGAGGTGCGCTACCGCTTCGGCTCGTGGGGCGCCGAGCCCCTCGACCCCGCGACCCGTCTGGCCGCGCTCCAATCTGCCGAGGCGGTCGTCCCCGCCAAGAGCAAGGTCCGGCTGAGACTCGTCCACAAGCCGCCCCAGCCGGGCCTCTACTTCCTCGAATGCCGCGTCGGCTGGAGTGAACCGATTCGGCGGCTGTTCGCCATCGGACCCGTCTGGCAGGAGCGGCTCGCCGCCGTGCGCGCCGACTGGGAGCGGCGGCTCGGGGCCTTCCGATTCGCGCCCGACGGCCAGGACCGCCCGCTGAAGAAGGCCGATGGCGCCGAAATCCGCCGCGAGGACGTGGCCGCCGCCTATGGCGCCGCCAACGGCCTCCTGGTCGCGGAGGACGGCGTTGACGTCTGCTCCCCCGCCTGGGCGCTGAAGCGCGACTTCGCCTACCCGCTCCGCCCCAGGGCTGGGACCTGTCGG
>Ga0194113_10004144_pt1 | contig 19091 bp, 11 predicted proteins | sample TA2MahC200mmetaG_FD_146193 | JGI IMG/M metagenome (GOLD analysis project Ga0194113, IMG submission 146193) | Freshwater microbial communities from Lake Tanganyika, Tanzania - TA2015017 Mahale Deep Cast 200m | ecosystem: Environmental > Aquatic > Freshwater > Lake | place: Tanzania: Lake... | reverse complement strand
TCGTTTGACGCAAAGAAGACGCCTGCGGTTCTGGCCGAGCCGTTCGCGCACTGATACAGTTACGTGAAAGGAAGGGCGAGCCGGCAGCGTCAGCTGCCCGGGTTGGCCACCACCCGTTTCCACCCACCGTTTAACACCGGCGACTCACCATCAACCGCGGCCCGCACGAGGGAGACCTGATTCCGATGAGACACGCCATGTTCTTTGTTGCTCTGGGAATGCTCTCTCTGTTCTGCCGCACGGCCCCGGCGGCCGATCAGTTGCTGGTCGAGGCCGAGAGTTTCACCAATCACGGCGGCTGGGTATTGGACACGCAATCCATCCGGATCATGGGCTCGCCGTACCTGATGGCTCACGGCCTGGGGCGTCCGGTGGAGGACGCGACGACCGATGTGATGTTTCCCGCTGCGGGTCGGTATCGCGTGTTCGTCCGCACGAAGGACTGGGTCGCGCGCTGGGACGCGCCCGGCCAACCCGGCCGCTTCCAACTTCTGATCGACGGCAAGCCGGTGGCGGAGACGTTCGGCACCAAGAGCGCCGAGTGGTTCTGGCACGACGGCGGCACGGTGGAGATCCCAAACGTCCGGGCCCGGTTGGCGCTGCGCGACCTGACCGGATTCAACGGCCGCTGCGACGCGGTGCTGTTCAGCCGCGACCTCGCGTTCCAACCGCCGAACGACGGCGCCATTCTGCCCCAGTGGCGGAGGCAGCTGCTGGGCTTGCCCGAGCAGCCGATCGAGAAGGGCGGGTACGACCTGGTGGTCGTGGGCGGGGGTTATGCCGGCACCGCGTCGGCCGTTTCCGCGGCGCGCATGGGCTGCAAGGTCGCGCTGGTTCAGGACCGCCCCGTCCTGGGCGGAAACGGGTCGAGCGAGGTGCGCGTGTGGGCCCAGGGCTTGACGCGGCGCGGCGAGTTTCCTCGCATCGGCGAGATCATCGAGGAGTTCGCCGATTCCGCCAAGAAGTCGCCGGGCACCGCCGAGGAGTTCGGCGACGCGCGCAAGGAAGCCGTGGTGCGTGCGGAGGAGAACATCGAACTGTTCCTCAATCACCATGCGTATGACGTGGAGAGCCGCGACGGGCGGATCGTCGCGGTCGTCGCGACCAACACGCGCACGGGCGAACGCGTGCGGTTCACCGGCCGACTGTTCGCGGACTGCACGGGACACGGCACGATCGGGTTCCTGGCCGGCGCCGACTGGGAAATGACGCCCGCCCAGCGCATGGGAATGAGCAACATGTGGGCCTGGGAGGAACTCGACGAACCGGTCGAGTTCCCTGAGACACCCTGGGCCTTGGACCTCGACATGCAGGACTTCCCGTACCCGCGCGAACATCACGGACAGTGGTTTTGGGAGAGCGGTTTCGACAAGGATCCGATTGCCGAGGCGGAGGCCATTCGCGACTGGAACCTGCGGGCGGTCTACGGCGCCTTCAATGCGATGAAGAACCGCGACGGCCGCCCGCAGCACCGCAACGCCCGCCTGGCCTGGGTGGCGTACATCGGCGGCCCGCGGGAGTCGCGCCGCCTGATGGGTGACGTCGTGTTGTCCAAGGACGATGTTGTCGCCAAACGTGCATTCCCGGACGGGTGCGTGCCGAGCACCTGGTCCATCGACCTGCACTATCCGAAGAAAGAGTACGCCAAGAAGTTCCCGGACAACCCGTTCATCTCCGTGGCCGAGTTCGATGACCGGGTGGATCGGAAGTACGGATACGCCGTTCCGTACCGATGTTTCTACTCGCGCAACGTCGACAACTTGTTCATGGCGGGCCGCAACATCAGTGTCACGCATGAGGCACTCGGCACGACGCGCGTCATGAAGACGTGCGGCATGATGGGCGAGGTCGTGGGCAAGGCGGCATCGGTCTGCGCCCTGCACGAATGCTCCCCGCGCGACGTCTACGCGTACTACTTGGACGAGCTGAAGCAGCTACTGCAGCTGCCGGGCAAATCGCGGCGAATGACCGTTCACGACCCGATCAGCATTCCGAAGGACGTGCCGCCGGCATCGCCCGAGGGTCCGCCCACGGGCTTGAATCCGGCGGAACTCGGCGGCATCGTCGTCGACGACGAACAGGCGCGGATGTCCGGCAAGTGGACGCAAGGCGCGGGACTGGCCGGCTATGTCGGATACGGTTACCGCTACGCCAGCGCGGACAGCAGCGCGGCGCTGGAATTCGCGTGCACCGTGCGGGAGGCTGGCGAGTATGACGTGCGGATCGCCTACCGCGCGCACGAGAACCGGGGCACTGCCGTGCCCGTGACGTTGCGCGCGGCCGGCACCGAGAAGCAGTTCACGATCGACATGCGCACGCCACCGCCTTTGGAGCACGGATTCCTGTCGCTCGGCACCGTCTCGCTCAACGCCGGCGACGAGTGTCGCGTGACCATTTCCACCGAACGAGCCGGCGGCGTCGTCACGGCCGACGCGCTGCAACTGGCGAAGACGCGCTAGCCGCCCCGCCCCCACGAACTCGCCACGTGGGACCGCCAGTCTCGCCAGCGACAGGCCCCAAGTCTTTCACTCGACCAGGACTGGCGCCCAGAGCCCTTCTTGAATCGCGGGAGTCTGCCCGTCGGGCGGGAACGTGGTCTTCGTGGCCTCGTGCAGGAGAGCCGCCAGTTCGACAACCGTCGCCGCATGCTCCGGCTTCTCCGCGAGATTGTCGAGTTCCCGCGGGTCGCTGTCGTGGTCGTACAACTCCCGGCCCTGTCGGCCCTCGTCCCATTCGGTGAAACGCCAGCGGGGCGTCCGGAGCGTGTAGCCGAAGAAGCGTTTGTCGACGGGGTCGCCTTGGCGAGGACGAACGACCGCGCCGCGAGTGACTTGCGTGAGTGCCCAGCCGCGACCCGGCGTGTCGGGCTCCGCGAGCATGGCAGCGAGGCTTTGGCCCTGCAGATTGGCGGGCCCCGCGACGCCGGCCAACGCGCAGAGCGTGGGATAAAGATCCAGGTGACTCACCGGCGACTGGGCCACCGCCCCCTCCCTGCCGACGCCCGGGGCAACGATCAACAGCGGGACGCGCGCGCTTTCCTCGAACAGGCTCATCTTCTGCCACAGCCCGTGTTCGCCCATGTGATAGCCGTGGTCGCTGGTGAAGACGATGATCGTGTTGTCGGCCAAGCCGAGTCGCTGCAGCGCATCGACGACACGACCCACCTGAGCGTCCATGAAACTGATGCTCGCGTAGTAGGCCTGCACGCACTGCCGCCGCAGTTCGTCGGTGAGCGCGTCCTGCTCCGTCTTGTAACTGCCCAGCGCGGCTGCGGGCATGTCAGCCTGATCCTCCTTCACGTTTTCCACCAACGGCATCTCGTCGGCGGGATACCAGCCGAAGTACGGGACCTTGGGGGCCACGTACGGCGTGTGCGGGCGGAAGAAGCCGACAGCGAGAAAAAACGGGCGGTCTTTCCGGCGGGCGCACCGTTCCAGCACCCATTCGGCGTCGGCCGCGTGCAGGCCGTCGGTGTGATCCGCGTCGCCCCTGGGCGATGCGTACCAGCTGAGTGTTCCGCCGAAACTGCCGGGCCGCAACGAGAAGATGTGCGGCTGTTCCTCCAGCCGGTCCACGCCGGCCGGATTCAACTCCAACTCCCACGACGCCGGATCGTCGTGGCCGTTGGTGCCGACGGAGTTCGGCACGTTGTAGTGATAGAGCTTGCCGATCCGCGCGGCGAAGTAGCCGGCCCGCCGGAACGCCTGCGGCAGGCTGGCGTGCGCCGGGATCGTCTGGCGGAAGATCTGCGCGTTGGCCAGGATGCCCGTACTATTCGGATAGAGTCCGGTGAGCATCGAATTCCGACTCGGCCCGCACAACGGAAAGGTGCAGTACGCACGCTCGAAGCGGACGCCGCGGGCCGCCAGCTTGTCGATGTTCGGCGTCTTCGCCCGCGAGTCGCCGTAACAGCCCAGAAAGTTGTTCAAGTCGTCGGAAATGAGGAACAGGACGTTTGGTCGTGGAGAATCCGCCGCGCTCGCCGCGGACGCGATTGCAGCCAAGAACAAGCTGATTCCGATGCTCACACTCGTTTTCCAGTTCATGATCGGGAACTCCTGTTTCGGACTCGGATCTCGCAGGCAACCTACTGGTTTTCCTGGCAGGCACCGACAGCCGCGCTTTAGGCTGAGGAAAAAGCGCGCGGGAGAAGGTCGGCGCAGCGCTGCGACCGTTGCGCATGGAAACTCGTTCGCCGATTCACCCCCTCGCCCTGTCAGTCCGTGTGAAACACTTCTTCCATGTCAGCCCACCACTCGCCCGCCGCGCGGCTCTCCAACGGCTTCTGGCAGGGTACGCAATGAGACCACCAACGCTGAGTCGTCTCGTCGGCAGCCATTTTGGCCATGTCCGCCGCGAAATCGGCTCCGTGGTACTCGAAGTAGCTGAATAGATACAGCTGGCCGTCGTCCAGCGCGCGCAAGAATATCGAGTAGTTTCGAATGTTGCACTCCTCGATCATCTTCAGCACGCCCGGCCACGCGGCCGCGTGCAGTCGCTTGTATTCCTCTGCCTTCTCCGGCCGCAGCCCAATCACCATGCCATAGCGCTTCATGTTCTCCCTCGTTTGAAATAAGTTCAGCGGTCAGCATTCAGCGTTCAGCGTTCAGTGTTCAGCGTTCAGTGTTCAGCGTTCGGCGTTCGGCAGTCGACGTTTGACGTTCAGCGTTCAGCTGTAGCGTTGGCCACGGCGTTGCCTGTGGATTCTGGTTCTCTGAGTGTACACGTTTCGAGTCGCCGCCACGATCCGAGCTGGCTGACTCTGGGCTTATCAAGAGTGGGAAAGGGGGAACTCGTGGTTTTCGTCATTTGTCAGCCCAGGCTGACCCGGTCTGCGTGATGCGGCGCCGCCGGTGCTCGTGGCACGCGCGATCAGCGCTCGGTCCAACTGACAATGTCGTCCGCGGTGTCAGCCACTGCGTCGGGGCCAAGGGACCAGATGTCAGGCCGGTTTGTGTCCCGTTGGCCCGGGTACTCGTACTGGTAGGGTTGCCCCCACGGATCCAATGGTATCACGTCTCCGTCCACATACGGTCCGCGCCAGGAGTTTGCGTCGGGCAGATCGGCGGGAGGGCGGAGCAGAGCGTCGAGTCCTTGCTCCGTTGTCGGGTAGTCACCGAGGTCGAGCCGATACATTTCCGCGGCCGATTGGAACATGGCAAGGTGAACCTCCGCCTCGCTGGTCAAGGCTCCTTGATGCTGCTTGACGACCCTCATCGGAATCAGCACGAATACCACGGCGACAAGAAGAACCATGACCAACGGCACGACAAAGGCTGCAATGATCAGGATAATCGCCCATGCGGGCATTCCGGCACTGCGTGCAGGCGGGCCGAAATCCGGCGAGCGGTCGGATGGCGGCAATGGGACTTTGTTGCCACACGCGGAACAGAACGCCTGTTGGTCGGCGCTTTGGGCAGGCACAGCCGTCAGGGAACCGCAGTGAGGACAGGTGAACTGACTCCACATGGAACATGTCTCCTTGGAATGCAGAGAACTGCGAGGAAACCAGCGGCGTCCGAAACCAGCGAGGGCCAGAAGCTGAAACCAAATGCAGAATTCACAATTCGAACCAGACCCGGCATTCAGGATTCTATTGCCTACGTCACGTCACGCGAAAGACGGGTTATTACGCAGCGGTGCACGATCGTCGGCCAGCAATTCGCCGCGTCAGGCCTACGGCGCGAGTCGAACCGCCCAGCCGATACCATTGGCCTCGACGACCGCCTGCTTGCGCCGCGCGGTGGATTCTCGTACAATCGCCCAGGAGAGACCCCGTGAGTGCCGCGCGACAGCCGGAAGCGCGGGCGGAATTGCAGCGATGTAACGGTTTTCAGGCGAGGAAGACTACGATGGGAATGACACCGATTCTGCCGACCGTCCTGGTTGCCGTGGCAATGGCAGGACCGGTCTGCGCGCAGGTCATTGACACGTCCGATACGCGCGTGCAGACCACTCTCGATCCGGGGCTGAAGCGGATCGGGACACTTGTGCCGAAGAGCGTGCACGAAATCGGCTCATCACGATGGACGCTGGGATGTGAGACGATGGACCGCGAGTATTCGAATTACGATGCGTTCAAGGAGTACTTGCCCGCACTCGGCATCAAACGCATCCGGCTGCAAGGAGGTTGGGCGCGCACCGAGAAGGACCCGGGCATCTACGACTTCGCCTGGCTCGACCACATCATCGACGACGCGCGCTCCCGCGGCCTGGAGATCTGGTTGGAGACCAGCTACGGCAACCCCGCCTATCCGGGCGGTGGCGGACGCACGCTCGCCGGCGGCTTCCCGACTTCCGAGGTGGCACTGAAGGCGTGGGACACGTGGATCGAGAAGATGGCCACGCGCTACCGCGGCAAGGTTCGCGATTGGTCCGTCTGGAACGAACCGGAGCTGCACAACGCGAACAAGCTGGAACAGATCATCGAATTCAACATCCGCACGGCAGAGATCATCAAGCGGACCATCCCCGACGCGCGGATCGCCTCGCTGTCGCTCTGCGCCCCGCGGAATGAGATCATCGAACCGTTCGTCAAGGTCCTGGCGGATCGCAACCAACAGGATCTGTTCCATTGGGTCGTCTACCATCATTACGTCAGAAACCCGGACGACAACTATGATGCCGTGGTTGCGGCGCGGAAGACGCTCGACCAACACGCGCCCCAATTGAAGCTCTGGCAGGGCGAGGCCGGGACCCAGTCGGAGTGGTGTCAGAGCGGCGCGCTGAGCAAATACCCGTGGACCGAACTGACGCAGGCGAAATGGAACACTCGCCGCATGCTCGGAGACATCGGCCACGGATCCGACTCTAGTGTGTTTACCGCCGCCGACCTTGATTACCGAACCACCGACTTCCATAACGGACTCGTCCGCTACGGCCTGATCAAGACGGCCGGTGCTGCCGACGGTTTCCGGGTACTCAAAGTGAAGATGGCCTACTACGCGGTGCAGAACGTTGTGTCGGTCTTCAATGACTCGCTCGAACTGATTCCAGGCTACGCGTGCGAAGTGCAATCAGCCAAACCGATGGCCGTCTTCGGTCACCGCGATGTGGCGAGCGGACAACAGGTATGCGTTTTCTGGGACAAGTCGAGCGTACCGTCGAATGCCAACGACACGACGAGCACGACCTTGACGATCACCCAGGGCAGCTTCAAGGACCCCGTGTGGGTCGACACGCTCACCGGCGGTGTTTACGAGATTCCTCGCGAGCGGATGACCGCGGAAGGCGACAAGGTCGTGTTCCGAGACGTTCCTGTCTACGACGCGCCGACCTTCATCACTGACAAGAGCCTGCTCACGATCGCGCCGGCGAGACAACCATGACGCTTTGTGCGGCACCCCGGTTCCGGTTCCCTTGTTCACCATAGCCACCCTGTCCCGCCCTGACTCGGAGATCATCATGAACCTGCGCGTTCTTGTTCTGCTTCTGGTTGTTTCGCCATGCCACGCCGCCGAGGCTCCCGCAGCGACCGTGCAGCGCGAGCCGTGGCAGACGCCCTATGCCGGCTCGGATGCCGGCGGCCAGCACGTGCTTGGCCTCTGGTCGTTTGACGGCCCGGACGGCGCGGCGGACTCGTCCAGTCACCGGCATGCGGCTGCGTTGGAGGGCGCCGAGATCGTGCCCGCCGGACGGTTCGGCTCGGCCCTCCAATCCGCGCCCGGATGGCCTGTTGAGGATAAGAGCCATCGGCTGCTGGTGAAGAACCACGCCGCCCTGTCCCCGCAGGGACCGTTCACGCTCGAACTGTGGATCAAGGCCGACGACCGGCTCAAGGGATACCCCGAGTCGTTTCTGATCGACAAAAAGTACGTGGCCCACGCCGACTACCAGCTGATTCTCGGCAGCGAGGACCGCAGCTCGCTGCGCGCGCTGTCCGCCAGCCTGGGATTCGGCACACGGTCCGCCACGTGGTCGTCCGAACCCCTGAAGATCGACGTTGGAACGTGGTACCACATCGCGTTCACCTATGACGGAGCGGGGACTGGACGGTTCTTCGTGAATGGCGAACTGAAGGGCGCGGCGACAGTTGACGGGCCGCAGAGCATTCAAGCCGGCTCCCACCCGCTGTCGATTGGCGATCGCGTCGGCAGTTACTATCACGGATTCCCGGGCTGCCTCGATCAGGTGCGGATCTGCCGCGGTGCTCTGGAGTATCGTCGCCTGCGATTCGACCGCGTTTCGGATCGCACCTGCTTCCCGCGCATGGAGCGCGACGCGGTGTTGCGGTTCTCGGTCGCGAACCTGCAGCGGACGGCGATTGGCGAGGCGGCAATAACCTGGACGCTCGACGGCCGCTCGCTGCACGCGGAGTCGATGCGGGACCTTGCGGCGGGGGAAGTGCGCGCTGTCGCCTGCCCGCTGGACACGTCGTTGCGGCCCGACAGGTACTACTTGGAGGCGCAGCTTGATGTTGGGGGCGAGGAGCCGTTGACGGTTCGCGATCGGTTCCCGATCCAGATCGTCGCGCGCCGTCCGCCGGGCGAATTCCCGGTGGTGATGTGGGGCGCCGGGCCGGATGAGATCCCGCGACTGAAGCAGATCGGCTTCACCCATGCGCTGGGCGTGGGTGCCGACTACGCGCGGATCTGGGAGGCCGGCTCGCCGGTGGATGCGGCGTCGGACGACACCGTCCGTCGGACTCGCGCGGCATTGGACGGCGCGTTGGCAGAGGGCGTGTCGTTCGCGGCGTCTCTCTCTCCGAGCAGCTGGCTGGGTCGCCAGGAGCGTTTTCAGCGCGTGGATCGCAGCGGCAAGCCGTATGGCGGCGAACCGGACATCTGCGGCCTGTTTCCCGAGATCGCTCCGTTCTTTTTCAACGTGGGCGCCTCGGTCGCCCGAACGTACGGCGATCTGCCGGCCTTTCGCGCGGCGCTGTTGAACACGGAGGTCCGCGACGGTGCTCGCCCGTGTTTCCACCCGCACGACCTCGCGACCTTGAAGAAGGACACCGGCATCGATCTGCCGGTTGAGGTCCAACAACGTTGGGGCGTGAGCCACGCGAAACTGGCCGGCTTTCCGGCAGATCGCGTCATCCCGGACAACCACCCGCTCTACATCTACTATCAGTGGTACTGGAAGCGAGGTGACGGCTGGAACCAGCTGAACAGCGAGCTGCATCGCGGCCTGACGCAGATGAAGCGGGACGATTTCTGGACCTGGCACGACCCGGCGGTTCGCGTCGCCACCGTCTACGGGTCCGGCGGCGACGTGGATGTGATCTCGCAATGGACCTACAGCTACCCCGACCCGATCCGCATCGGCGTGGCTACCGACGAACTGTTGGCGATGGCTCGCGGCAGCGGACGCGAACAGGATGTGATGAAGATGACGCAGATCATCTGGTACCGTTCTCAGACGGCCCCCGAGGCGAGCAAACCGGGCGACGGACCATCGTTCCAGGCCCGCTGGGAGCGCGAGCAGCCGGACGCGCCGTTCATCACCATCCCGCCCATGCACCTGCGCGAAGCGTTTTGGACCAAGATCGCCCGCCCGATCAAGGGAATCATGTACCACGGCTGGCAATCGCTCGTGCCGGATGATCCCCGCTCCAGCTACCGCTTCACGCACCCGCGGACCCAGCACGAATTGCAGCGGCTGGCCGAGACCGTCGTCAGGCCGCTCGGACCGTCCCTGCTGCAGATCGGCAGTGCTCCTGGCGACGTCGCGTTCTACGAGAGCTTCTCCTCTCAGGTGTTCGCCCAGCGCGGCACGTACGGCTGGGGAGGCAACTGGCCGGGCGATGCCTACCAGGTGTGCCTGTGGGCCGGTTTGCAGCCGGATATCGTCTTTGACGAGACGATTGTCCAGGAAGGCCTCGAACGGTTCAAAGTGCTCATCATGCCGGACTGCGACGTCCTCACCGATTCCGTGGCGAAACGGATCATCGCTTTCCAGCAGCGCGGCGGCGTGGTCGTCGGCGACGACCGCACGGCACCCGCGATCAAATGTGACATTACAATGTCACCGTATGACCGGACCGGCCATGCGGAGCGGGACAAGGCCGCGCTGCAGGCCGTCGCCGCCAGGCTCCGCGAAAGCCTGGCAGCCCGATACGATCGTTATGCCGACTCGTCGAATCCTGACGTGATCCCGTATCGCCGTCGCTACGGCGGCACCGATTACCTGTTTGTGGTGAACGATCGCCGCGAGTACGGCCGCTACGTCGGGCACCACGGTCGGGTCATGGAGAACGGGCTGCCATCCCAGGCCACGCTCACCGTCGCGCGGGACACGGGGCACGTCTACGACCTGGTCGGGCATTCGGAAGTGGCCACGCGGCGGGAAGGCGGATCGTTGACGTTCGACGTCGCACTCGGACCGAGCGAAGGTGGACTCTACATGCTGGTCGCTCGCGCCATCGAGGGGCTGCGATTGGAGGCCCCCGATTCCGCCAGACGCGGCGAACAAGTCGTCGTGGAGGCCACCGTTGTGGACGGCGGTGGTGCGCCCGTCGACGCCGTCGTGCCCCTGCTGGTGGCCGTTGAAGACGCCGACGGTCGCCAGGCGGAATTCAGCGGATACTGGGCGGCTGTCGGCGGCCGTGCTAAGATCACACTCGACATCGCCGCGAACGATCCCGCGGGCACTTGGACGATCGCCGTCACCGAACTGGCCTCCCGGCGGAATGCCCGCCGGTACGTGCGCGTGCTGGATGATGCCGCGCCAAGGGGCGACCTGCCCTTGAACAAGGACGCGGCCAATCCGGTGCAGCCCAAAGGTTAGGGCACATGGGATCTGTCAAGGATTTGGTTACCGAGTCGTCGTAGGACGGATTGCCAATCCGTCCTACATCCAATTCGGCAAGTTATTGTTTTGCAGCGTTTTAGCGCACTTGTGCGGCGGACATGAACGGCGTCGAGCAACCGCAAGAAAGGGGAACTCGCCATGAGTGTCAACGAATTGTCAGTTAATCGGCCAGTTGTCGCGCGGTGCGCGCCGCCCACTCTCAATCGCCGCAACCTGCTGAAGATGGCCGGTCTTTCGGTCGTCGCGGTTCCCATGATCCGCGGGTTCGCCGCCGTGCCGGCGGCTGCGGCGGAGGAAGGTGCAAGATCGCTGAACCGGTTCCCGCGCATGGTCCACGAGTATTTCGTGCACCAGTTGCGGCAAGCCGACCGCCGGAACAGGTTGGCCTACGAAGGGCTGAAGAGCAGGGCGGAGGCCGAGCGGTACGTGGAGGCCGTGCGGCGGAAGATCCGCGAGTGCTTCGGGCCGGAACCGGCGCGCACGGAGCTGAATCCTCGCATCACCGGCGTGGTGGACCGCGATGCGTACACGATCGAGAAGGTGATCTTCGAGAGTCGGCCGGGGTTCCCGGTGACGGGCAATCTGTACGTGCCGAAGAATCGTGCGTGGCCGGTCCCGGGGATCGTGGGCACCTGCGGGCACTCGACCAACGGCAAGGCGGCCGAGGCGTATCAGGCCTTCGCGCAAGGTCTGGCGCGGCTCGGCTACGTCTGCCTGATCTTCGACCCCATCGGCCAGGGCGAGCGGTTCCAATACGTGCGGGAGGATCTGACATCGCGGATCGGCCCGGGCGTCGCGGAACATCTGCATGCGGGGAACCAGCAATTCCTGGTCGGCGAGTTCCTGGGGATGTGGCGCGCCTGGGACGGCATCCGCGCGCTGGATTACCTGCTGACGCGCGGCGAAGTCGATCCGCGGCGGGTCGGCGTGACCGGCAATTCCGGCGGCGGGACGATGACCACGTGGCTCTGCGGCGTCGAACGGCGCTGGACGATGGCCGCTCCCGCCTGCTTCGTCACCACGTTCCGGCGCAACATGGAAAACGAGTTGCCGGCGGACACCGAACAGTGTCCTCCGAAAGCGCTGGCCCTGGGCTTGGACCACGCGGACTTCCTGGCCGCCATGGCACCCAAGCCCGTCATCGTGCTCGCCAAAGAGCAAGACTACTTCGACGTGCGCGGCAGTCAGGAAGCGGTCCGGCGATTGAAGCGACTTTACGGACTTCTGGACGCCGAAGAGAACATAGGGCTGTTCGTCGGCCCGACGACGCACGGCTACACGCGGGAGAATCGCGAGGCGATGTACCAGTGGTTCAACCGCGTCACGGGGCACTCGGACCAGAACACGGAGCCCCCGATCACGATCGAGACAGACCAGACACTCTGGTGTACGCCGGAGGGCCAGGTTGCGCGCCTGGACGGCACGCGCTCGGTGTTCAGCTTCACGGCCGAGCGGTCTCGGCAGCTTGCCGCCCAACGTCCCGCACTTGACGGCGAGCCGCTGGCGAAGGCCGTCTGCTCCGTCCTCAAGGTCCCGTTTGCCAGTCCCCGCCCGGTCCCGAGTCTCGAGGCCGGGCCGGAATACCGCATCCTGCGGTCCCGACGCGTGAAGGACTACCCCCTCCCCTTCGCCTGCACCTACGCCGTGCAGACCGAACCGGGAATCCTGGCAATCGTCTCTATGCTGACCAAGGAGACCTGGCAGTCTCGCCCGCCACGCACCGGCAAACGGGCGATTCTCTACGTGGCGCATCGTTCGAGTGACGCCGAGCTGCGAACGGAACCGCTGATCCGAGAGGTCATGGGCGCCGAACCGCAGTCGCTCGTCTTCACCTGCGACGTGCGCGGGATCGGGGAATCGATGCCGGACACGTGCGGCACCAACACGTTCGACGACCGCTACGGGTGCGACTACTTTTACGCCATCCACAGCCTGATGCTCGATCGGCCCTATCTCGGCCAGAAGACGCACGACGTGCTGCAGGTGATCGACTGGCTGTCGGCCAACGGCTACTCGGACATCCACCTGGTCGGCAACGGCTGGGGCGCGCTGGCCGCGACCTTCGCCGCATTGCTCGCCGATCAGGTCACGCAAGTCACACTCAAGCGTGCGCTGCGATCGTACGCTGAAGTGGCCGAGTCGGAAGACTACCGCTGGCCTCTGGCCACGCTCCTGCCCAACGTGCTCGCGCATTTCGACCTGCCCGACTGCTATCGCACTTTGGAGCGGAAACAGCTGCGCCAGCTCGATCCCTGGGGAGCTGGCGAGCCGCCAGCGTAAGCTGGCCGGGTAGGCGAGCGGGTGCGCAGGTGCCACTGGCTGCGCGAGCCGATGCGGCGGTTCCCGGACACGAGCGAGCAGTTGCCGCCGCCCCTTCGACGAGCCAACGCGTCGGCGGACCCACATGCTCTGACGTGCTCGTCGTTACGTTCGCCAAACACCTGACACTCGCGGACCGCCGCCAGCGTATGATGCAACGGGACCACTACCTGGTCATCGACCTGGAAGCCACGTGCTGCGATCGGGGGCACCGTTCCGTGTGATGCGATGAGGGATCTCGGACATCGCGAAGCGGTGGTCCGGGTCGGCGGCCACGCGGTCGAGGTGGGCCAGGTACGAGTACAGCCCGTAGTTGCGTTCGTTGGCGTAGCTGACCAGCCAACCCATGCAGGCGTCGTGGAAGTTGGGGATCGCGAACAGCGCGTTGGACGTGTCGGACGGCGAGGCTGCCGCCAGGGGACGGGCCAACGCCGCGAGCGTCAGAGTCAGAGCCACGAACAAGCCCACGCGCCGCGTCAGACGCCGCTTGAGGAGACATGCTGGAGATCGCAAAGCCGTGCCTTTCGCGTTAGTGCACTTGGGGTACTTGTGCGGGGATTTCGGTGCCTTTGAGTCAAAATCGCGGATCAAGACCGGATGCGGCGCGGATGGAATTCGAAATGTCCAACACCCATCGGTCCCATCGGTCCTATTGGTCCTATTGGTCCCATCTGTCCCATCTGTCCTATCCGACGCTCCGGCGTATTCACCCGCAAGTTCTTTGGAGGCAGCTGCTTTTCGCTGCTATGCATCATGCGTCACGCGCGGCGTCAAGCAATGCCTCGCGGGAGAAACGCCCGCGAGCAGGTGGATTGTGGAACGGGTCGCCCTCCCGGGCGTCTCTTCCTCCGTGACGTCCTGCAAGCGATCGCACGGAGCGGGAACGAGTCCGGAGGTCGTGCGAGCACTGGTCGGATTGGATGTGCGGCCTCGCGTGTCGATGAGTGATCCCGATCGCGCACGACCGGTTCGAGTGTTCCTGCGACGCCCGGGCCCAGGACGGCGAAGGACTTGACCGGGTCGGCAGGCTACAATACAAGAACGAATTCCGTTGGCCGAAACAGCGGTTTGCCAGGCACCTTGTGGACGCTCCGTCGATGGCGGCAACAGGGTCGCACACCGGGCGTTGCACCATCCGCGCACGGCGCTCGCATGTTGTAGGACGGCCTTCCCAGGCCGTCAGGGCACTGGCGACGGGCTGGGAAGCCCGTCCCACGTTGGTTTCGGCCATGGGCCGCGTTAAGAGTAGTCTCTGGGTTGTGGGCTGAGCCCGTGTGACGTATGCGCCGGCGAATTGCGTCCTTGATGCTGTGTTTGATCGCGGCGGCCGCGGCTGCCGCCGGTCTCTGGATGGTTGTCTCGAGCCATAAGACCGACACGGCTGACAGGATTCTGGCGGCCGCGCGGCACGGCGGCCGGTACCCCGGCCTGACGATCCTTGACCCGTTGGACGAGACCCTCTTCCCGCCGGACATCGCGGCTCCGACCTTCCGCTGGTCGGACCGTCGAAGGAAGTCCGACACCTGGTTGGTTTCTGTCGAGTTCTCCGGTGGTCAGGATCGGGTGAGTGCCTTGTGTTCGACGAGCGCGTGGACGCCCTCCCAGGATCAATGGGAGGCCATTCGGCACCGGTCGGTGGAAAACGCGGCGAAGGTGACGGTGTTGGGGTTCGAGGCTGCTTCCGAGAGGATCCAATCGGGAGCGTGTATTTCGATCAGGACATCGCGGGATGCCGTGGGCGCGCCGATCTTCTACCGGGAAGTCAATCTTCCGTTCGTGGACGCGGTGAAGGACACGACCCGGATTCGCTGGCGGTTTGGCGAGGTCTCGTCGCAGGAGCAGCCTCCCATCGTGCTGCAGAACCTGCCGGTGTGCGGCAACTGCCACTCGTTTTCGGCCGACGGCAGCGTCTTGGGAATGGACATCGACTACGCGAACGACAGGGGCTCCTACGTCATCACGCCGGTCGCCGAGGAGATCTTCCTGGACGAGACGAAGATCATCACGTGGGGCGACTTTCGGCGGCAGGACGGCAAGCGGACGTTCGGCATGCTGTCGCAGGTCTCGCCCGACGGTCGGTACGTGGTGAGCACGGTGAAGGACCGGTCGGTCTTTGTGCCCCGGGAGGAGCTGGCATTCAGTCAGCTCTTCTTTCCGATCCAAGGCATCCTGGTCATTTACGATCGGGAAACGAAGCAGTTTCAGGCCCTGCCGGGCGCCGACGACAAGGACTATGTTCAAAGCAATGCGGCCTGGAGTCCGGACGGGAAGTACCTGGTGTTCGCACGAAGCGCGGTGTACCGCCTGAAGCACGCGAAGAGCGAATCCGATGATTCGGTGCTGTTGATGCCTGACGAATGCCAGGAGTTCCTCGAGGGTCGGCAGGGTTTCAAGTTCGACTTGTATCGGATTCCGTTCAACGACGGCAAGGGGGGGACTGCCGAACCGCTGAAGGGCGCATCGGGGAACGGGATGAGCAATTATTTCCCCAGGTGGTCGCCCGACGGCAAATGGATCGTTTTCTGCGAGGCGAAGAACTTCATGTTGCTGCAGGAGGGCAGCGAGTTGCACATCATTCCGGCGGAGGGAGGAGAATCGCGACGGCTCGAATGCAACACCGGCCGGATGAACTCATGGCACAGTTGGTCGCCGAACGGTAAGTGGCTCGTGTTCTCGTCGAAGGTGAATTCGCCGTACACTCAGCTCTTTCTCACGCACATTGACGATCAGGGGCGCGCCAGTCCGGCGGTCCTGTTATCGCGATTCACGTCGGCGGATCGGGCCGCGAACATCCCCGAATTCGTGCATCTTCGACCGGAAGCGATCAAGAGGATTCACGAGGAGTTTGTTGACGACGTCTCCTACCTCAGGGCCGGCCTGTCGAATGCTCGCCGGGGTCATTACAAGCTCGCGATAGAGGCGTATCGGAAGGTTCTGGAGCTGAACCCGGAGAACAAGGGCGTGCACGATGCTTTGGGCGTCAGCCTGCTGCATCTGGGCCGGCTGGAAGAGGCGCGCGACGCGTTCCTCAAGGCGATTGAAGTCGAGCCGTCCACTTCCGCTTTTTGCAACCTGGGCAGCACGCTCGCGCAGCTGGGGCAACTGGGAGAGGCCGCGAAGCGGTTCCGCCAGGCAGTCGAGCAGGACCCGAAGTTCTCGCTGGCCCGCTACCAGTTGGGAACCGCCCTGCTGCAGCTGGGCGAGACGGAAGAAGGGAAGGCACACCTCCTGGAGGCCGTGCGGCTGGCTCCGGACGACATTCTCGCCAGGTACAACCTGGCCGGCGTGCTGCTCCAGGAAGGCAAGCTTGACGAGGTCGTGGACCATTACCGGCAGGTCATTCAGCAACAGCCGAACTACCTGCCCGCACTCGTCGGCTTGGCATCGTTGCGGGCGGCCAGCACGGACGGGACGATTCGCAGCGCGGAGGAGGCCATCACCTTGTCCCTCAAGAGCTGCGAGCTGACCGGGCGGCGCGAGGCACAGCCGCTGGATATCCTGGCGATGGCCTACGCGGAGGCTGGCCGCTTTTCCGAGGCGGTCTCCACCGCCCGGGAGGCGCTGGAGAACGCCCGCGCCGCGAAGGACGAGGTACTCGCCAAGGCCATCGAAGGGCGGCTCAATCTGTACCTGCAACACCGGCCCTTCCGACGCTCGTTCGGGCCATGAACGCCGACGGTCACGGGCCCGCTGGGGTGTGCCGAGCCGCGGGTGTCAACCGGCGGGTGCGCGCGGGAACTCGTTCACCCGCCATCTGACGCCCTCCGCTCGCCTTGCCCGCAGCGCGGATCGCGGCGGCCACGCGATTGAGCCTGGAATCCAAGAGGCTCCATGTCGCTGCTCGATTGCTCACGCAGACTCAGTGAACACGCAGACTCAGTGAACACGCAGACTCAGTGAACACGCAGAGGATTCACGCGATCGTCGGCTGGAGTTGAAACCGCGCCAGCATCGGGCTCGGGTTTTCGGACTTGCACGATGCTCGCACGGTGCACCGAGGTCACGTGCCGAGACCGCGAAGTCTGCCGCCTGCCGCCTGCCGCCTGTCGCCTGCCGCCGGTTTCTCCTGATTGACCGTGCCGCGGGCTGGCGATATGTTGGACGGTGCTTTGGAGGCACGCGCTAGCGGCGTCTGCCGCCGCGTTGTGCTCAGGACCCATCACTCCCGCAACGGATCTAAGGCCCAATCACCATGAAACTCAGATTTCTTACCGCGACGTGCATGTTTTTTGCCTCGAACAGTGTTTTCGACAGCGGCGTGCATGCCGCGAATTTCGGCGACGACGTCACGTTCCTGAAGAAGTACACGGACGTGATCGTGCTGCGTGACAGCAGCGGCGAGGGCAAGGTGGCGTTGGCCCCGGCCTGGCAAGGTCGCGTGATGACGAGTTCGGCGGACGGCGACGGGGGGCTGAGTTTCGGCTGGATCAATCGCGAGCTGATCGCATCGAAGAAGATCCAGCCGCACATCAACGTGTTTGGCGGCGAGGATCGCTTCTGGTTGGGCCCGGAGGGCGGTCAATTCTCGATCTTCTTCGCCGAGGGGGCGAAGTTCGAACTGGCCGACTGGCAGACACCGGCGCCCATCGACACGCTGCCGTTCGAGGTGGTTCGGCAGTCGCGGGGCGGCGCCTTGTTTGCTTCGAAATTTCCCTTGACGAATTACTCCGGTACGAAATTCACCGTGGCCGTGGAGCGTCGCGTGCAGGTGCTCGACAGCGATGCGGCCTGGGAGCGGCTTGGCATGCAACCGGTGCGTGGCGCGCGGTTGGTGGCCTACGAGTCGGACAACAAGATCACGAACGCCGGTGCCAAGAGCTGGACGAAGGAAACCGGATTGCTTTCGATCTGGATCCTGGGGATGTTCAATCCGTCGCCGTCCACCACGGTCGTCGTGCCGATCCAGGAAGGCCTGGAGGCGGAACTCGGCGTCAAGGTCACATCGGACTATTTCGGCGACATTCCACCGGAGCGTCTGGTGGTGAAGGAAAGCGTGATCTACTTCGCGGCCGACGGGCAGTATCGCAGCAAGATCGGCATTGGTCCGAAGAGGAGCAAGGCCGTGTTGGGCAGCTATGACGCCGAGAACCGAGTGCTGACCATCGTGCAGTTCAGCCAGCCGCCTGGAGTGACCGACTATGTGAACTCGCTCTGGAAGGTCCAGGACGACCCGTTTGCCGGGGACGCGGCCAACAGCTACAACGATGGTCCTCCGTCGCCCGGGGCGAAGCCGTTGGGACCGTTCTTCGAGCTTGAGTCGTCGTCTCCCGCGGCGGCCCTCGCGCCGAACGAGAGCCTCTCGCACGTCCATCGCACGATCCACGTCGTTGGGTCCGAGGAGTCGCTGGACAACGTGGCCCGCGCGACTTTAGGCGTTTCGCTCGAAGCGATTTGCAACGGGCTTAAGCAGCAGTGAATTGGACTGTCGCGGGGGACCTGAAAACCGTCCGCCGGTCCGTTCCTCCTGTCCCTGTTTTCTGGCGCAAACCGTGGTATCCCATCACGTTGACCGCTGATCACGCGCTAGAGGCAGAGCCGACGCATGACCCCTGACAGACAACGCATGTTCGTGACGAATGATGGGCGCAACGTATTGTTCGCGCTCGCGCGTTCGCTGTTTCTCCTCTGGGGAATCTGCAACCGCATGATGTACGTCATGGACAAGCATTTCCAGGGAGAGTTGGGGCTGACGTTGGCCCAATCGGCCTGAGTGCAGTTCGCGCATTATCTCGGTTACTTCCTGTGCGTGCGAAGACGCGTCTGGCCGAAGGCGAACGCGGGACGGGAGCGTGTTCCAACAGGCCACCGGTAGGGGCACGCAGTGCGAGGCGAGAGCCCGGTCTCTACCGGGTCGGCGGACTTGACGGGACGTCGGTTGCCGCTTCGCACTGCGTGCCTTGAGCGGCGGCTTGCTGGCGAATCGTCTCGCTATGAGAGCTGTTTGCTCATCGCAATACGCCTGACCAACTCCCCTGCCTCCACCGACTTCACGTCGGTGGAAGCACGACTGACCAGCTACC
>Ga0194113_10004143_pt1 | contig 19092 bp, 23 predicted proteins | sample TA2MahC200mmetaG_FD_146193 | JGI IMG/M metagenome (GOLD analysis project Ga0194113, IMG submission 146193) | Freshwater microbial communities from Lake Tanganyika, Tanzania - TA2015017 Mahale Deep Cast 200m | ecosystem: Environmental > Aquatic > Freshwater > Lake | place: Tanzania: Lake... | reverse complement strand
CACGGAAGGGCAAGGAATGAAATTGAGAATTGAGAATTGAGAATGGAGGCTGGGGCGCTGAGGGAAAGCGCCCCTACGATGGTGGTGGCGGTGCATAATGACAATATATTGGGTTGTGCGAGGAGGATAATGTTATGATGGAGAGGCGAGGTTCGTATGAATTGGAAGTTTAGGAAGACGAGGGCAATGGGCGTAAGCGCGGAAGCGCTGGCAGAGGCGCGCAGATCGGCGGTAATGAAGGATATGGTGTTGCCGCGGTATGCGTGGGCGACGGTATTGGAGCGGATCACGCCAGCAGAGATTATCAGTGCGTTGCGGGAGTACCGTGAAGAGGGCAAGTATAAGGAGTTGAGTGAGTTGTTTGACTTATTCATCGATGCGGACGACAATTTGCAGTATCTGGTGGATGTGCGCAAAGAGGCGATCAAGCGGGCGCTCTGGAGTTTTGGCGAGACATTACCTAAGCCGAAGCAGGAGTATTATGACGGGCTGCTGGAGCGTTATCTGCCGGGTTGGATCGATGTATTTTTGGAGCAGAAGTTGTATGGCTGGCATTTTGTACAGATATTGTGGGCGTTGGAAGAGGGCAAGTATGTGCCGGCAGGGTTGCGGGAGTATCACGGGCTGGATCTGCGGAAGGTGGATAATGAGATCGTGATGTATCACAAGGACAAGCCGTATGAGCTGGAAGAGATGCGGTTTGTGCGTTATCTTTATCGCCGTCCGAAGTTGCACAGTATCCTGAAGTATTATGTTTTTTATTGTTTTGCGATCAATAACTGGGCGCAATTTACGGAGACATACGGTAAACCGCAGCGGGTGGGCAAGTATGAGCCGACAGCAACGGCGCAGGAGATCGCATGGCTGAAGCAGGCGGTGACGGCGCTGGGCACGGATCAGGCGGCGGTGGTGAGCAAGAACACGGAGATCGACTTCAAGGACTTTACGGGGAAGAGCGAGAGCCGGGATCTGTATATGGTGCTGTGTGAATTTGTGAGCAGCCGGGTGACGAAGGTGATCCTGGGTCAGACGATGACGACGGAAGCTGCTAAGTATGGGACGCAGACGCTGGGCGAGGTGCAGGCGGAGGTGAAGGAAGACATACTGAACGCGGATCTGGCAGATCTACGTGTGTTTGTGAACGAGATATTGGACCGGGTCGATCGGATCAACTTTGGCGGTGGCGGGGTGAGGGTGTGGTTTGAAGCGCCGAAGCCGGTGGATCTGGAGAGACGGATCATGATCGATGAGAAACTGGTGCGGTTGGGCGTGCCGGTGGCGGTGGATCATTTTTACGCAACGTATGGAGTGGATCGACCGGGGGAGGGTCAGGTGGTGGTGGAAAGGTTCACGCAGATTGACGCGGATAAAAACGCGGATAGCGCAGATGAAAAGAAAAGCAAAACGGATCGGACAGAAAAAGCGGATGGAGCGGATAAGGAATTGAGAATGGAGGCTGGGGCGCTGAGGGAAAACGCCCCTACGGATGGTGACAGAGCAGTGCCGAATCGGAGTTCGGCATCCCAGGCAGTAGGATTGGCATCCTGCTCTACGGAGGCAAATGCGGGCGTGGGTGGAATGGACAGAAGTTTGGCACAACTGCAGATGGAGATCCGGGCATTGCCGGAGCTGGAGGATCTGGAGGCGTATATTCCCAGGGGGTTCATTGCGGAGTATGGTCAGGAGCTGGGCAGAGCGGCGGTGCTGGAGTATGTGGCAAACCGGAAGCGGGGTAATAAGACCGCCAACCGGGGCTTACCGTCGATAGAATTCGAGTGGGATGCGGAGAACGTGCGGACGATTGCGGCGTTGCGGAACCAGGCGATGATCATCAGCGGGGTGCGGACACGGACAGCGGTGGAAGCGCTGAAGGCGGAAGCGGTAGCGGCAGTGGCAGCCGGCGGGAGCTTTGCGGACTTTATCGAGCGGGCGGAACTGGCGGGCTATGCTTCGGCAAATCCGTATCATCTGCGGACTGAATTTGACAATGCACGGACAACGGCGGCGCAGTGCGGGCGGTGGCAGCAGTGGATGGCGGACAAGGCGCTATTCCCATATCTGAAGTATGTGACGATGCGGGATGAGCTGGTGCGGGCAGAGCATGCGTTGCTGGACGGGATCGTGCGGGCAGTGGATGATCCTTTCTGGGATATGAATTACCCGCCTAATGGCTGGAATTGCCGCTGTGACGTGGAGCAACTGACCGAAGGGGAAGGGGAGAAAGATCCGGGGCTGACGCGAGAAGATCCGGGCGTGGAGCATGATGCGTCGTTTCGTGGGAACGTGGGGAAAAATGGCAAGATCCCGGGTGGAGCGGAAGCGGATTATGAGCGATATGCGGACCGGGGGGAAGGAGAGGTTCCCGCAGATGGCGCGGATAAAAACGCGGTTTGCGCAGATGTAGGATTAGCCACGGAAAACACGGAAGGCACGGAAAAGCGCGAAAAGAATGGAGAATTGGATGGTAAGGTTGAGGTGGTGAAGGACGTGCTGAATTATCCGGTATTAGTGGATCGGGATAAGCGGCGGGCTGACAAGGGACGGCAGGCGGTGGAAATGTTGCGTTCTGCGAGCGAGATCTGGCAGGGGAAGGGTGTAACCTACTACCTGCGGAGGAAGGGGCAAAAAATAGGGGTTATGAGCGTCACAGAGGGCAAGGCGAACATGGTGGTGGAATATCCGGTGAGCGAATACATGGGACAAGGACGTCGTGGATTCCAGGAATATGGGGTGTGAGATGGGTTGGTTCCCGCAAATGACGCAGATAATCCCACAGATAGCGCAGATGGGGTATAACCACGGAAGACATGGAAAGGGGGCAGGTGATGGCGCATAAGAAACAGACGATCGAGACGGCGAGACAGTTTTACGTGGTGGAAGGCAAGAGTGTCCGAGAGATCAGCGAAGTGATGAAACTGCCGCATGACACGGTGTATAAGTGGGTGAAGAAGGGAGAGTGGGACAAGGATATCCGTGACGGCAGTGGGCTGGCTCTGAGCATGGAGATGGAGCGGCAGTTTGTGGGCGAAATCAGGAAGGCGCTGGATGAGGAGCGGTTGACTGATCCGGCAACGGCAGATGCGCTGTGGAAGATCGCGAAGATGATGGAGAAGATGCGTCCGAAGCGGGTGATGCTGAGTAACGTGTTCAGTTTTATGGAGGATGCGGTGAACTACTTTGTGCAGCATGAGAATGATGGGGAGTGGTTAGAGAAACTGCATAAGCACATACCGCTATTGGCGGACTGGCTGAGGCGGAAGTATGCGGGGGATCAATGAGCCGGGTTGAGATAATCCGGAACCGGAAGGAATTTGAGGAGCGGATCCGGGAACTGACGGCGACGATCCGGGAGCGGGCCGTGATATTTCATAACGATACGGCGGATCAGCAGCTTGCGCGGGTGAAGAAGGCGAAGGGCGATCCGCTATATTTTGCAAAGACCTACTTTCCGCATTACGTGACATCTGAATTTGCCGAATTTCACGAGGAGGAGATGCGGAAGGCAGCGGAGGCGCTGGATGATGATGAGAGCCAGATCATGGCTGAGATCTGGTTCCGGGGGGCGGGGAAGAGTTCGCTACTGGCGATCATCCTGCCGATCTGGGCTGCTGTGACGGGGAAGGTGAAGTTTGCGATCCACGTGGGTGCTGACCGGGAGTTGTCGAAAGAGCGGACGGTGGCGATCCGGCTGGAGTATCAGCACAATGCACGGCTGAGGCATGACTATCCGGAGATAGCGATGGACGAGGGGATCGGCGAGGAGACGGACTTTAACACGCCGACAAATGAGCGTTATCGGGCGCAGGGCTACCGGCAGACGATTCGGGGCAAGATGAACGGACCGCATCGGCCGCGGCTGATCATTGTGGATGATCTGGAAAGCCATCTGGACACGAATCCACGGATAGCGAGGCAGAAGTATGAGTTTGTCACGGAAGAGGCGTTTGGTGCATTTGGCGAGAAGGGCGGACTGTTGATCTGGCTTGGCAATCTGACAAACAGCCAGAGTGCGTTGAAACAATTTGTGATGAAATGCGAGCGGGAGCCGGATAATCGATTTGTGCAGGTGCGGACAGTGCGGGCAGTGGAAGAGGGCAAGAGCGCATGGGAAGCGGCGTATCCGATGAAGAAGCTGGAAGCGATCCAGGCGGTGGTCGGAAAGCATGGATTTGATCGGCATTATATGATGAAGCCGGGGATCGATGGCGATGTGTTCCAGGAAGAATGGCTGAAGCAGTATAACCCGCACAATCCGTATAACCAGGAACTGGTCAAGAGCATTAAGAACGTGGGCTTTAACATTGTGCTGCCGAGCTGGGAGGATCTGCAGGTGGCGCGGACGGTGACATATTGCGACCCGAGCTTGGGTGGTGGCGAGACGAATGACTATAAGGCGATCGTGACGATAGCGCAGTTTGGCGGGCTGTATTACGTGGTGGATATCTGTCTGCGGCGGATGAGCATCCTGGATATGCTGGATTATATGTATCAGGTGGATAAGCGGTTCCGGACGCGGCATTTTATGGAGAGCAACTTTTGGCAGAAGCTGATCTGGCAGTTTTTACCGCAAAAGGCGGAGGAATATGGGTATATGCTGCCGGTGAGCGGGGTGGAAAGCCGGCTGAAGAAGGAAGAGCGGATCTTGATGCTGGAGCCGTTGTATCAGTGGGGGCATATCATAAACTGCACGGTTGGCGAGGACTGGGAGCAGATGAAAGAGCAACTGGTGGGCTTTCCGCACGCTGAGTATGATGATGGACCGGATGCGTTGGCGGGAGCGGTAGCGCAGTTTAGGGTGATGAGCCAGGGCGCGGGGTATGAAAGCTTGCAGAGGCGGGGAAATGTGGGGATGTTTTGATGGGGATTAACCACGGGAGGCACGGAAAAGAACGGAAGGGAAAAGAACTGGATTCTATCCTGCGCTGGAATGCCGGGGCTAAGGAAAAGGACAGAAGTTTGGCACGAAAGAGGAGAAAGTGATGTATATCGAAGTAGATGAGCTGGTAGTGGCGATCGGCTTCCAGGCGCCGGCAATGGCAGCGGGGAAGGAAGAAGGTGAGTTTGAGGACGAATGCGAGGCGGTGATCGAGGCAGTGACGGCGGTGATCGATGCGATGATCAGCGGTCGGGTGGATCCGAAGGACGTGGAGGATAATGCGATATTGAAGCGGGTGTGTCTGCAGATCAGTAAGTATGACGTGTTCAATCAGTATGCTCGGGACGAGGTGCCGGAGAGCGTTCGGAAGGACAAGGAAGAGGCGATGAAGACACTGGCTCAGATCCAAGAAGGGAAGATCGACCTGGTGGTGGCAACGCCGGGTGCGGTGGAGAGTTTCTTTGGTAGTACAACGCGGCAACTGGGGGAGTATTTATGATGGGGCTTAACCACGGAAAACACGGAGAGCACGGAAAAGAATTGAGAATTAAAAAGGGGTTGAGAGGGTTGAGAAGGTTGAGGAGCTGGGGCGCTGAAGGAAAGCGCCGCTACGATGAGCGTGGTGAGCGGTGCGTGAGTTAATGATATTGGTGGGACGATTGGCGGTGCGTCAGATTCAGCGTCGGATCCGGGAAGCGCGGGTGGCGCCGCGGACGGACAAGAAAGGGACGACTTTGGTGAAGCGGGGGCATCTGCTGCGGAGTATCCGGAACAGTGAACGGGGTGACAGCGTGATCATTACAGCGGGTGGTCGTGACGTGCCGTATGCCCGGATCCATCACGAAGGCGGGGTGATCCGACCGCGGAATGCGCAGTACCTGGCGATCCCGTTGACGCCGGAGGCAGCGTTGTATAAACCGCGGAACTATCCGGGTGAGACGTTTGTGGCGAAAGGCGTGATTTTTGTCAAGAAGGACGGCGGAAAGCCGGTGCCGGTGTATGTCTTGAAGAAAGAGGTGGTGATGCCGGGGCGGGCGTATATGTATCTGGATGAAGGAGATCGGAGCGAGATCGAGACAGCGGTGCGGGGCTGGCTGATGAATCAGGAAGGAGGCAGGTGATGCTGAAAGAGGTTGGTGAATCGATCAAGGCGGTATTGGAGACGAAATTTAAGCAAGTGGAGTATTATGAGGGTCAGTTTGAGCGGTTTGACGAGCAGGTGATCAATCCACCGGCGGTGTATATCGATTATGTAAGCGGTGAGGGGACTGAGACCGAGGATCCGTTTGGGACAATGAACTTTATCCTGTTTTTGATGACGAGCAAGCTGGAGCGGAATCCGGGGAATATGCTGGAGATGATCGAGACGGTGATCGGGCTATTCCAGGATAAGGGTTTGCGGGATGAAAAGAGAGCGTATCTGGGTCGGGGGTATTATGAAGGGTACCGGAATAATACGACATTTCCGGGGTTGATCATTTACGAGGTGGCGTTGAAGGTGGTGAGGTGAATTACCACGGAAGGCACGGAGAGGCACGGAATGAAATTGAGATTTGAGAATGGCGGCTGGGGCGCTGAGGGAAAGCGCCCCTACGATGGTGGTGGTGCAAAATGACAATAAATCGGGAAGGGATAAATAAGGTGAGTATAATTGAGACGAGAGGTGAGCAATGAATAAGCGCAGGAGATTGATCGCATGTGGCGAGCAGAACCGGGGTAAAATGCCGGAGGGGATGCTGGTGTGCGATAGTGCCATTGTGTGCAGCTCCATGGAGAACGGCAATTATGCGGTTCAGGTGGCCTTGGTGGGCGAATGGAAAGAGCGGGACATGATCGTGACGGAGCAGCGTTTGCAGGAGATGGTGAACAATTATGAAGCGGAAGGGCGCGATTTGTTGTTTGATCTGGATCATAACAGTATTTGGGGTGGCGGCACGAAGGCCGCGGGCTGGGGCAAGAGCATGCGGATTGATAATGGGCGGATCATTGTGGAGATGGAGCCGACGCCGGCGGGAAGGGCAGCGATCGAGAACAAGGAATACCGGTATTTGAGCCCGGTGTACGAAACGCGGAGGCGAGAAAGAAATACCGGCAAGGTAATGACAGATTGGAGAATGCACAGCGTAGCGCTGACCAATACTCCGTATCTGCAGGAACTGCCGGCAATAGCGAATAACGATACCAATGGAGGTAAAATGGATGAACTGCTGAAACTGCTGGGGGTAACCAGCGAGGAAGAAGCAAAGGCGGAAGTGAAGCGGCTGCAGGGCGAGATCGTGACTTTGGCGGAAGCGAAGGTGGCGAATGAGCAGCAGGTGGCGGAACTGAACGTAAAATTGAACGGGCAGGAAGTGGAAGCGGCGATCAATAGAGGCAAGCTGCTCCCGGCTCAGCGTGAATTGGCTGTGGCTTTGATCAATCAGGATCGCAAGCTGTATGAGCAACTGATCAGTAATTCGGCAGCCCTGAATCTGACCCGGGAAAAGCAACTCCCGGCGGGAGAAGGCGGAACAGGCGGTGAGGGCAATGATCTGGATAAGGTGAAGAGCTATGCGGAACTGGTGAATAACACCGCCCTGGCTCGCAAAATGTTTGATGTGCGTCCGGAGCGGTTCAACGAACTGTATGACGCATACATGAAAGGAGGGAAGTGATGGCGACGGGCTTTGGACAGAAGCAGTTTCTGGCGAAGGTGATGGAGATCGAGATCGAGAGCAAGAAAGATGAGATCGACATCCTGGCAACGGTGCATGACCGGAGCGGAGAACTGAAGGGACAGGAAGACACTTTGGTGATTCCGAAATTTACGCCTGGGGCGGTGCTGACGATGCCGATCACGGGCGAGAGCTTTGATAACGGCTCGGTGGAAGACACGATCAACCTGGCGATCAGTGATGAGAAGGGATATCCGATTCTGGTGGGCGTGGGCGAGCAATTGGAGACGAACATCAATCTGCGCGACACACGTGCCTGGGGCGGAGTGCAAGCACACAAGACCTATCGAAACGGGTTGTTACTGGCTGCGATAGCCGATGCAACGAAATCCGGACAGCGGTTGAAGAAGAAGGACAGCACGGACAACAAACTGACGGATGCGGACTTTATAGCAGCTGCGACGGCGTTGAACAATGCTAAAGCGCCGTTTAGCGACCGTTATGCCGCGATCGGGGCGAGTGACTATGCCGATGTGGTGAGCATACCGAACTTCATCAGCCGGGACAAGATGGGTGACAAGGGCGAAGTAATTCCGTTGAATCTGATCGGAATGATCCGCGGATTCAAAGTGATCCTGGTGCCGGACAGTGAGATGCCCGTGCTGAATGCGACCACAGGACAGGTGGCTCAAAGCGGAAAGGACTGTGCGATCTATTACCAGCGTTATGCGGTGGCTTACGGCCGGCATGCGTATAAGATGCTGGGACCGGAGATGGACGTGGGCAGTGGGAAAGAGAAGTGGAATCTGTATGCCAAGCAGGGCAAGTGCACGCAGAACGATGACTATGCCGTAACTGTGCGCGACAACTGAGATGGAGGTGGAAGATGCGTAGCATGAAGTGGATGAACGGGCTGGGGATCATATTATTCATCGTGCTCCTTGTGGTGGCGCCGGCAGTGATGCCGGCGTCCACCGAAAAGGGAGATAACTGGCTGGACTGGTTGAAGCCGATAGGCGTGATACTGCTATTGCCGGTGGTCAAGCGGCTGTTTCAGTGGCTGGGGCTGGAGATCGGCGACAGTCAGATCGAGGCGCTATTGGTGCGCATCATCGAATGGATAGTTGTGGCGGAGAAGAAGCATGGCAACATAAGCGGTGCGGAGCGGAAGAAAATCGTAACGAACACAGTGGTGGCGATGTTGAGCCGACGTGAGGTGAATGCGCTGGTGAAGAAATACGGCAGTATCGAGACCGCGGTGCAGGCGGCATATGAGGTTAGCAGTATTGCGCAGCGGAGCAACGCCATCGGATTTGTTTTGAAGAACAAGAATGAAGGAGGCAAGTGATGGCAGTCAGGAACTTTGACAGCATCTTTTACCGGGTGGCAGCGACGCCGGTAAGCAGCGTGACGAAGACGGGTGCCGGAGCAACGCTGGCAATCACCAACTGGACGAAGCTGGTGGGTTTGCCGACCAAAGATGGCGTGAAAATCGGGATTGAGGCTGATGGACAGACAGAACTGGGCGGTGGACAGACCTATACCGGCAGTGAAAAGGGCATGGCAGAGATCCATGCGATCGGGTTCAGTGCAGCCAACTTTGCGACGTTGCGCAGCGCATTACTGAATGTGAAGGTGGATCTGCTGTTCATCGACAGCGAGCAGGATAGTGTTGGTCTGGCCGTGTGGAACACGATCGTGTATCCAGCGGCGGACTTTCAAAGCGGAGAGCAACCGACGCTGAAGATCGGCGGGGAATGCAAGCGTGGGACGGGGGCAGCGAATACACCGTTTACGCATGTAACCGTAAGTGTGTGATGATTATCCAGGTGCAACTGAACAGAGAACGGGGGCGGGCAGAGATGTCCGTTCCCGGATATTAACCGCGGAAAAACCGAAAAGCACGGGCGGGGATAGAATGCGGATGAGACGGATAAAGGATGGACAAGCGGAGCATGTGCAACTGAACAGACCGGCGGTGCCGGTAAGAGAGGAGATAGATGAGAAGGTTTTATGAGGTATTTGTCAGGTTGGCAGGGACGCCACTGGCGGAGGTTGATTTGGCGACTGATGTGCTGGCGGAATGGGATCAACTGGAACTGCCGGATGAAGTGGCGCGGATCACGCTGGTACAAGGCGTGGTGAAGATGCTGTCCACGGGTCAAGGGCTGACGGAGACGGAGGTAGTGGAGACCGAGGTTGGGACGTTGCGGGTGAGCAAGGAGGAATGGGATTATCTGCGGGCGGCGTTTAACAACAAGCGGGTGGACGTGATGCTGGTGGATCCGGAGAATACTGATATGGTCGTATGCGCCTGGGGGATTCAGGTGAACGTGGTGAAGTTGGCAGAAAGCGGGAACACGATTACTGTCAAGGTGATTGGCAAACGCGAGATCAGCAGCGAAGTGACGGGAGCGGCGTTGAGCGTATTGGCGGCGGAGCCAAGCGGGATACTATGGGGTTATGTGCGGAATGAAGGTGGAGAGCCGATCACGGAAGTGGGCGTAACAGCCACGGGTGGCGGATATACGATTGGCGATATGGCGGACAAAGACGGGATGTATCTGCTGTTGCTGAAATTGGGCACGTATTATGTATGTGCAGTCAAGTCCGGGTATTTATTCCCAGAGCCACAGAGTGTAGATATCAAAGCCGGCAAGATTCAATACAACATATTAGGGACACCGGCATGACCTGGGAGCAAGTAAAACTGGTGATCCAGCGGATGTGCCTGGACATGTTTGGCAAGAAAGCGGAGATCCCGGCGGACTGGGATTTGGAAGCGATCGCACATGCAGTGGCGGTGAAGGCGGAGCAGTATAGGGTAGATCCAGTGCTTGCTTTAGCACAGGGTGTATTAGAAAGTCATTTTGGCGTGAATCCGGCAGCGGTGCGCACCAGGAAGACACGTAACATCTATAACGTGGGCAACGTGGATGATGGCGGGAACCGGTTCTTTCCGAGCTGGGAGAGCGGGATAGGAGCGTATATTCATCTGATGGCGAGGGAGTATCTGTATCGTAATGAAGGTGATACGGTGACGGTGGAGATGATGGTGAAGCATGACTTCGTGAGACCGCGGGGAGGCAGGTATGCCACGGCGGTGAACTATACGAAGAATGTGGTGAAGATTGCGGAACGAATCCGGAAGGTCTTGGGGGAATGATGCTGAATCCGGGAACAATCGTGATAACCATAATAGGGTTGATCAACGCATACGTGCTGTATTACCTGAAAAAGCGCGGGGATAAGGAAGACGGACGGGATCGGCGGATCGATGAACTGGAGCAAAAGATGGCGTGTTTGGACAAGGACATGGCACTGCTGCGGAGTGGGAGTTTGACGGAAGACCGGTTGCGTCAGATCTTGCGAGAAGAACTGACGGCGTTTGAATTGAATCTGATCAATAATGAGCAGATCAGCCCGAAGGGCGTGCGGAAGAGATAGAACGCGGATCGGACGGATGAATAAGGGATAAGCGGGATTATGCAACAGACCGGCGATGCCGGCGAGAGGAAAGATAGATGACTAAAATAGTATTGGATTTGAACGGACGGTCGACAGGGGTCGTGGAGCTGGTGAAGAATACTGATCTGGACGGGACAAATGCGAGTGCTGCGTCCGGAGTGATCGATGCCACCCGGGGCAGGTTAGTGCGGTTGGTGGCGACGGGCGGTAATGTGAGATACGTGACGGGAGCGACGCCGGTGGCAGTCAGCACCGATATTATAATCATGGAAGGGAGCGAGCTGTGGATTCCGGTGGCAGCGGGGCACAAGGTAGCCGTAATCGGCGGGATATGCAACGTTAGCGTGGCGTTATGAACCGGCTGGGTCAATTGGGGCGGATGAGCTGGCTGAATGGCAATGTCAGCGTCCGGAAGAGGATATTGCCGGAGACAAAGGCATATATTGCTGCCATGACAGTGCGGCCGACCAGTGCCATAGCCAATGTGTATAACACCTTGATTAAATCAATGATATCCTCAGGAATATGGGATAAATTAGCTTGTTTGGAGCTGTATTATACCGCACACACAGAGCAGGCTGGTTTGCTGAATGTGGTCAACCCTGCTGAGACCGGGAGAGCGGTTAATACGCCGACGTGGGAGCAGATAAAAGGTTACACTACAAACGGTTCAACGAATTATGTTGACACCGGATTCCAACCGACTGATGATGGCATGAAATACAAAAGGAACAATGCGATCATCGGCTGGGTAGCACATTGGGATTCTATCCCGCAAACCAACGGCTGGTATGATGTCGGCTGGTCAACCGGGACTGTCGGTGACGGCATTATCCGGTTGCATATATATAGTGATGGTAAGCTTGCTTACAGGATGAACGGAGCAGCGGCACTTACTGCTGCTGGAACAATCACCAGTAATTCCCGCTATATTGCTATGACCAGGGCGTTATCGACGCATCATCATTTCATCGTGGACGGTAATTATTCGGTTGCGGTCTCCGCAAACAGTGCTGCAGTGGGAGTTCCTGCCGGAACATTGAAAACAATTGTTTTGGGCGGGAGTAACATAAACGGTGTGTTTGGCAATGGGAAAGCAATATACCCTGCCGTGTTTTTTGCCGGATTGCATTTGACCTCCGGAGAGTGGGCAAGTTTCAACGGAGCAATTGCTATCTATCTGGAAGAGATGGGGGCAATATGAGCATGATATATCTAACGGCAGAACAAGCTGATGCCGTTCGCGGCGTCTATGATAACATCTATGTGCTTGATCCGATTGCCCATGCTGACGGGTTTGTATTGCCTATTTGCGTGTTAGCCAGTACTGCTTATGAAAGTGTGCAGGCGATATTGGCTGCTTGCCCGAGAGTAGAAGTCACATTTACTGCACCGGCAGCAGAATAATCAGTAAAAGAGGAGATATGATGGAGATCAAAGTATATACGAATCTGGACGTGGTAACGGAGGCGTGGAACATATTGGATGAGATTGGGCTGGCAGCGATGCTGGACGGTGGCGAGATCAAGATCGAGGTGCGGGCGCTGCTGAACAAGCTGCTAAAAGGTGGACAATTGAAAGAGTTCCTGGCGGTGATCACGAAAGATAATGCTACTGACTGGGGAGCGCTGAGCGGGAATGAGATCATTGAGGTGATCGGGCGTTTTTTTTCCGTTATGGGCAGCGATTGGAGCGCGTTGCCCGGGCTGGTGAGCAGCGTGAAGCAGGTGAAGGCAGCGGAAAGCGGGAACGGCGAAAGGTGAATCCGTTTTGGGTGATCAAAGGGGTACTGCTGCGGAAAGGGATGTATTGTGCGGGGATAGAGATCGATGAGGCGCTGTGGTATGGGTTGGTTCACGCAGATAACGCAGATAAAAGCGGGGATAGCGCAGATGGCAAGGTAAGATGAAGAATATGACAATCACGCTGCGCATCGATGCGGAGCAATTTAAGAGTGGAGTCAAGGAAGCACTGAGCCGGATGAAAGAGGTGCCAACGGAGATCAAGACGGAGGTCAAGGTCGAGGCGGAGGACGCTAAAAAGACGCTGGGTGATGTGGGCAAAGCGATGGCTGTGTTTGGTCTGGCAGTGACGGCTGTTGAGAAAGGGATATCTATATTGGGGCAGTTGATGCGGTCAGTGGTTAATCCGGCATTGGAAGCGGAACGGGCATATACGAAAGTGCAGGCAGCGGTTCGTAGCACCGGCGGAGCAGCAGGGTTTACGGCACAGCAACTTGAGATCATGGCGCAATCATTACAGCGGTCACTGGCGATCGATGCGGATCGAATCATGAACGAGGTGACGGCGCCACTTCTGACCTTTACCAAGGTAAGCGGCGAGATATTTGAGCAGGCGCAAAAGGCGGTGATTGATCTATCGGTGCTTTTTGAGGGCGACATGAAGGGAGCAGCAATTCAATTGGGCAAGGCGCTGCAGGATCCGGTGCAGGGGATCAGCGCATTGACCAGGGTGGGAGTTTCCTTCTCCGACGAGCAAAAAAACATAATCCAGACGCTGATGGATACGGGTAAGGTGGCAGAAGCGCAGACAGTGATCCTGGACGAGCTGAACCTTCAGTTTGGCGGGCAGGCAAAGGCACAGATGGACACCTACGGCGGGCAGATAAAGCAAATGACACAGGCCTGGGACGATTTTAAGGGGATGATCGGAACGTATGTATTGCCGGTGATCGCGACGCTCGCCAGTGGGCTGTCGGCGCTGTTGCAATGGATCAACGGGACGGGGAGCGCATTGAAAATAGCGGAGCGTAATGCGTTTCAGATGAGCAGCGAATTTGATTTTTTGACCAAGAAACTGCTGGAATACAAGAGCGCCACGACACTGACGAAAATTGAGCAGGAAGAGATGAAAACGATCGTGGATGAACTGAACCAGCAGTTCCCCAATTACTTTGGCAATATCGATCTGATGGCAAGTAAATACGATGCGGTGAAGGCGGCGGTATTCAATGCCAGGAAGGAGCTGGATGCGTATCTGGATCAAATGATAATGAATGCGCTGATGGAGGATTATGTAGAGAAGCTGGCGAAGATCGCAAAGAAGAAAATGTATGCTATGCGGAAACAGGAAGAAGCGGAAAAAGCGATTGTACGTTCCCGGGCACGAGCAAAAGAAGATCCGAACTACTTTCATTTTGAAACACTGAGGCAAGCGGATATTGAATTGTGGAAAAAACACATTAAAGAATATAGAGACGAAGAAGAAAAATTAAGAAACGAGGTACTTCGGCTACAGCAGACGATTCGTGGGACGCGTCCGGCAGTGGCACCGGCGGGAGTGGCGGTACCGGCGGGGGCTGGTACCGGATCCGGAGCGGGAGCTGGTAGCGGTGGCGGAAAAGACGCGGTGGTGGGAAGTCCGGGGCTTGACCGGGCGAAGCAGGAGTATGATCGGTTGCTGGCGGAGCTGCAGAAGTGGCAGGAGGAGAGTCAATACCGGCTGATGGAAGGGAAGGCGAGGGAATTGCAGATGCTGGCGGATGCGCATGGCAAGGAACTGGCTATTTTGGGCGATAATAATGAAGCGGCCTTGGTGGCGGTGGAGCGGTATCAGGCGGGCGTGGTCGAGATCGAGGACAAGTATGGTAAGCTGAGCGACGAGGAAGCGCGGCGGATATCGAAAGCCAAGCAGACAGCTCAACTGGCATATTATGAAGAGATTAAGTTTTATGACGCGGCTTATTATGAATGGAAGCGGAGCCAGATCGAAGCGGAACTGCAGGCGCAACTGACCAGTGGCGAGATCAGCGAAGAGCAGTACCGGATGATCCATGCGCACCGGATGAAGGAATTGGATGCGAGCAAGGAAGCATACGACAAGCTGATGAACCAGGCGGAAGCGGTGGATGCGAAAGTGCTGACAGTGCTGGCGCGGATCGAAGAGTATCGGCAGATGCAGCAGTTTCGTGGGCTGAGCGACCGGGAACGGGAATTGAGCATGCTGACGGACAAGTATATCCAGGAAGCGACGTTGGTGGAGAACAATTATGAAGCGTGGTTAGATCTGACAGAGAAATGGCGCGAGGAGATGGCGGCAATCAGTGAGAAGCACGATGCGGTTGACGCGCAGGCAGCGGAAGCACGGGCAAAGGAGCGCGAGGATGCGACCCGGGCGTATTATGAGCAGGTGAAGTTTATGGACAGCGCTTACTATGACTGGAAGCGTGGACAGATCGAAGGCGAGATCGAAACGCTGGTGAAGGCGGGGCAGTTGACGGCGGAGCAGGCGGAGCAGATAAGTACGATGCGGATCGAGGTGCTGGATAAAGAAAAAGAAGCGATTGACCGGCTGCCGTTGGAGGAGCTGATCCGGCGGTACCGCGACTATAAGAGTGAGATGAGCGACACGCGGAATATGGGCGTGGCGGCGTGGGCTGCGATGCGGGATGGATTGATCGCATTTAAGAAGGAACTGGAGGCATTTCAGGATTTACCAGGAGTGAAGGAACTGATCGCGCAGATTCAGGGCGAGATCGAGATTGCGCAATTGAATTCCGGGGCACGGAAGGGAAACTGGTTTTGGAATCAGGTGATCGGATTTGATCCGGATGATCCGAATGATCAGGCGCGTGTAGAAGCCACGAAGGCGACATTGCAAGGGATACTGGCGAGCGCCAGCAACCTGGCAAGCGGGATGATCAGTTTGAGCCAGCAGCGGAAACAGGAAGACATAACGCGGATGGAAGAGACGGCGGCGCGGGAGAACTGGACACAGGATCAGATCCAGGCGCGCCGGCAAAATATCGAGAAGCAGGCGCTGGCAGATGAGAAAAAATACCGGAACCTGAGCAAGGCACTGGCGATCGGACAGGCAACGATGAACATAGCGGAAGGCGTGACGAAGGCGCTGGCCATGGGACCGATCATCGGACCGATATTGGCGGCGGTGGTAGCGAGCATGGGAGCGGTGCAGATCGGGATAATCAGAGCGCAGAAATTTGCAAGAGGCGGTCTATTTAGGGGCAAGGGCGGGCCACAGGATGATCAGAATTTGATCTTAGCAAGTGACGGGGAGTATATCGTCAACGCGGTATCTACGGCGCGTTATTTGCCTCTATTGGAAGCGATAAACGCAGGCGGGCGGGCGATCCAGAACGTAAGCAATTACTACGCCGCCGGCGGGCTGGTGAACGGGGAACGATCGTTTGAGCGGATGATACTGCTCTTGGAAGCGATCAACATGAATATAGGCGAGGCTGATCGCGAGATCATCGTCCGGATAGAAGGCGAAGGGGACATTAAGCAGCGCGTCGAGAAGCATGAGCGGACGAAGTATCGTCAGGAGCAAATGGGGAAGGAGTATCGCTTTGCCACTTGACGTATATTTGAACGGCGAGCCGATCAATAACGAGGTTGTGCAATCGCTGGACATCCCGCTGATCGATACGACGTATGATAACCTGGTGACATTACCGACAACGCGCATGACAGTGATCTTTTGCGGGAAGGAATATGCAGTGGGCGACCAGGTCACGATAACGGATGAGGACGGGGTGTTTACGCGGTTTGAGGTGCGAGAGGTCGAGGTTGATTATCGGAATCGGGTGAAGATCCTGGATCTGGCAGATCCGGTGTATCGAATGCGGAATCTATTTGTGAAGGATTTTACCGGCACGGATTTGCAAGATAGCGAGATCGACTATCCGAGCGAGGATTTTAACGGAGTCACACCGATCCGGTATAATGTGTTTCAGACGTTGCCATACCGGTCATTTGTGACCATGACGCACGTGATAAAGATGTGCGTCATTAAGGCGGGGATCATCACGGATCCGCTGAAGATTGATTGTAGCGATCTCTATGGCGAGAAGGTGAGCGGATTCTGGTGGTATGACAACAATGGACAGACGGGGCGGCAGGTGTATCTGGAATTATTGGCGTTTAACTGGCATCAGTTAAAGATGGTTGGGCGGGCTGACAGTACCGATAAGCCATATCATAGCATGACATTAGATGAGCTCTTTCGCCGGGTGCTGCAGGTGCTAAATGCAGAATACCGATGGAAAGACGATACGATGATCATACAAAGGCGAAAGACGGGGATGGCAGTGGCAGTTAATGACGTGTATGATTATTCTATGTGCTCTTATAGGAAGGAGTTTGATTATACCAAAGCAACGGTTTATTTTGTCAAAACGGTGGGTGAGGAGGATGGCTTTGGCTGGTATGTGTCTAACTATCCGATAGGTGACGAGCGGAAGATTACAAGCGAGGAGTATTATCCGGAAGCGCCTCCAGAAGATGAAAAACTGGATGAGCGGGCATATGCACTTGCAAAGCATTTTGTGGGGTTGCGGCGGAAGCGGAATGGTGGTGTTTACAGCGGAGAAGAGCTTGACTTTGGCGCTGGCGGACTGACAGATCCCTGGGAGTATAGTTGGGCACGACAGTATGCGCGAGTGATGGCGGAGAGGCATCCGGATCCGGATGCTGCAATGGTGGAAACAGTGGAGACGGTGTTTAATCCGACATTGATAGTGCCAAGGTCAAGGTTGAAGCTGAGCGTGTCGATACCGGCAAACGTAAGCAAAGTGGAGTATTAAAATGGTGTTTAAAGCCGATCCGGAGATAGTATATGGGCAAACAACTTATAAGATTGATACTCCGGTGGTGGAGTATGATTGGAATGAATCTGATTATATCCTTCACGAGTCAATTATTACCGGGTATCTGACGATAGATGAGCGCGGTGAAAGAGCGCGGGCAAAAATCAGGGCTTTGGGCGTGACATGGGCAAAGTATGTAGGATATCGGCTGTTGGTGGGGAAGGCGGTGACATTTTATCCGTATGGAGCGGATCGGCTTATTATTGGGCAAACGGAGTATAACCCACCGTCATTTACGGCTATAGTACTGCAGGTGAAACCATACCATAGCGGGGGATTGATTGGGACGTATAACGTGCTGATTGACTTGGTGAGCCAGGGATATTACGCGTTAACGATGTCACCTTACACGCCAATGTAGGGTAAGTGTGCCAAACTTGTGTCCATAAAAAAGACAAGAGTATGGCATAAACAGTGCAATAATCAATCATGAATGGGGTTTTTGCCAAACTTAGTGTCCGTTTTTGCCAAACTTAGTGTCCGCCGATAATCTCTATCAGAACAATCCCGGTTCTGCCGATCATCATTATCTATGGGTGCGTTGTCTCGATGATGTCTTGATCCAATTGACCGAAGCCCGTAAGCTGATTGCGGCACATCCCGATTATAAATGGGGTTATCGACTGATCCAGGCAGTGTATCAGATCAATTTCTTCAATAAACAGGACGTTTCTGAGCAACTACGTGATCTTCTCACTGAGAATTATCCTCTGGACAAGGATACCCTCGTTCGGGCATTCACCCTCTTCCCGGATGATGATTACACTCTTTACACCATGTACGAGATGAGTATGTGGAATGGAGATTATGAAGCGGCTGAACGCTATTTGATGATACCGGATGCGCTTGATCGTCCCTGGCTGGAATATGCCACGCTGGTGCGTTTTGCCGAAAAGACCGGCCGGCTGGCACCTGTTAAAAAACACCTGCCGCTGCTGATCTCCAATGCCATCGCCTCTGGAGATATCGCACCGGTGGACAGCTTGATCATATATGCCTCCAATCTCGCTCCGCTGTTACTGAAGATTGAGGACTGGAAAGCGTTGGAAACGCTCTATCGCGACCATCCCGAACTTGCCACCGACCCTACTACCTATCGACCCTTGGTATCCATGCTGATCAAGCAAGATGATCTCACTGCCGCTATCGACCTAATCGAGGAAATGTACAGGCATGGGGTGGTGAATTATCGCACTCTGGATTCCACCCACGAATGGCTGCCACTGGCAAGAAATCAGCGCTGGGTGCGGCTGCTTTATGAAGCCAAACTGAAATGGGATAATGAAGAACCAGCCCGCAAAGCCAGAGTCCTTTCCAAAGTTATGAGAAAACGCGCTCCCGAATGGGAACTGCCCAATCCGGAAGGTAGTATGGTCAAACTTACCGATCTGAGAGGCAAGATCGTGATCCTCGATTTCTGGGCTACCTGGTGTGGTCCCTGCCGCCGTTTGATGCCGGTCCTCAAT
>Ga0194113_10004142_pt1 | contig 19096 bp, 15 predicted proteins | sample TA2MahC200mmetaG_FD_146193 | JGI IMG/M metagenome (GOLD analysis project Ga0194113, IMG submission 146193) | Freshwater microbial communities from Lake Tanganyika, Tanzania - TA2015017 Mahale Deep Cast 200m | ecosystem: Environmental > Aquatic > Freshwater > Lake | place: Tanzania: Lake... | reverse complement strand
GGCGGCGGAGCGCTATGGCGGGGCGGAGTTCGCACTGGCCTTCAACCGCGTGGAGATGCCGGGGTACCACACAGGTGCGGGGGCCTATGCGAACTACGTTACCGGCGCGCGGCACAGCCACCTGGACAGCGCGGGTTACAGCCTCGACCAGAAGGCCGACCCCGCGCGCACGCCCGAGAAGCTCGCCGCCGAACTCCTGAAAGAGGAGCAGTGGCGGCAGGTGCTGTCCAGCCTCGTTGTCTGCTTCTTTGCGCGGGGAATCTACAAGCCGGACGTGGTGATGCGGGCGCTCGCCGTGGCGGGGGTGAGCCTGACGGAGAGCGACCTGACGCGTCTCGGCCGCGAGACCCTTGCTGCGAAGCACCGCTTCAAGCAGCGTGAGGGCTTCGCGTGGGATGCGGGCGCCTTACCGAAGCGGATCTTCGAGACGCCAGCGCTTGGACACCCGATCAGCGAGGAGGAGCTGCGGCGTACGGTCGCCGAGTTTGCTCGCCTCGCCACCGAGGCCCAGACTGCCGGCTGAATACGAGAGACGGGGAGGGCTCCCTGATGATGACGCTCCTACTGGCCGCACTGCCTGTTTGTGCGCAGGAGACAGGCCCGCTGGGTCCGATGGACGAGGGCGTGCCGACGTACGTGTGCCAGCGCGCCGTGGGGCGGATCGAGGTCGATGGGAAGCTGAACGAGGAGTCGTGGCGACTGGCGAAACCGACCACACGCTTCGTCTTCCCCTGGCCGGACCAGCCGGGCGACAAGCAGAAGACCACCGTGCAACTCGTATGGGACGACGAGGCTCTGTACGTCGGCTACACCTGTCGCGACACCGACATCACCGCGGTCTACACGAAGCGCGACGACCCCACGTACAAGGATGACTGTGTCGAAGTCTTCCTCGACCCGGCGCCGGATAGGACGGTCTTCTACTACGGCTTCGAGATGAACTGCCGCGGGGTGATGTACGACTACTTCATGTGCTGGCCGCTGTGCATCCTCAACAACTTCGACTGCCAGGGCTGGCGGCTCGCCACCCACATCGACGGCACGCTGAATGATCAGACCGACACCGACCGCGGCTGGACGCTCGAAGTGAAGATCCCCTTCGCCAACTTCGGGGGCCTGCACAAGGGCCCGCCCAAGGATGGCGAGCGCTGGCGGATGCAGATGAACCGCTGGGACGGCAAGGACAAGCGCGCCCTCAGCGAGTGGACCCCCTCCGGCAAGACCGAGCCCGACCCGCACCGGCCAGCGGGGTTTGGAGTGCTGGAGTTCAGCGAAGAGGCGGTGGGGAAGTAGGGCCGCACCCGAGACAGAAGTGACTTCACGGCGCCGTCGTCAGCGTCACCAGCGACAGCGCGGGCAGCATGAGTTCCACGCTGCCATTCCGGGGCGTGACGGGCTCCAGCTCTGCAAAGGCGCGGGTCTCGTCGGTGCAGATGGCGCGGAGTTGCGTGGCTTCTGCCGGGATTCCCCGGACCGTCGTCTCCCGTTCGGCCCCGAGGTTCGCCAGGTGTAGCGTGTAGACGCGCTTGCCGTTCTCGTCGCCCGCGAAGGCGGTGAAGAGGACCCGTTCTTGGTCGGAGGAGGTCGTGAGGGCGTCGGAGTTGAGGGGCGTGAGGTTGCAGAAGTGCTTTACGAACTGGAAGCGGACGGTCGGGACGACGGTGTCGTTGCCCGCGGCGTCCTTCTCGATCCTGCAGGTGGCGTAGTCGTTCGTGAACTCCCACTGCATGGTGCCCTGCGGGCGGGCGTAGAGGAGCAGCTCCTGGTACATCTGCACCTCGCGCAGGGCATAGTGGAATGAGGTCCACGAGGCCGTCCGCCAGGCGCCAGCATCTACGCCGAGTTCGGCCACCAGGAGCGGGAGCTTCAGCCGCTCGGCGAGGTCGCCCCAGGCCGCGTACTGCTCCGCGCTGGCGCCGCCCCAGGAGTGGAAGCTGACCGCGCCGATGTGCTTCAGCGCCTCGGGGTCGTTCGCGGCCGGCTCGGCGTAGACTTCCGTGCCGCGCGGGCCGGTCACATCGCCGAGCAGCATCTTCGTCTTCAGGCCCAGCCTTTCGAAGTGCGCCCCGATGCTCTTGATGGCGTCGCGATGCTCGTCCGGAGAGAGGTAGAGGTCCACGCCGTAGTTGGACTCGTTGAACGAGAAGAGGGTAGGCTCCACGCCGTACTGGTCGCGCGCGTATACGAGGTATGATCCGAGGCACTCGAGCAGCTCGGGCCACATCTGGGCCGAGACGCGGCGATGCCCGCCGCGCACGCTCGTCGCGGGCGGATCGCAGGCCCACATCGGTAGCCCCCAGATGCTGATGATATACGGGAGGCCCTTGTCCTGAATCTGCTTCGCCAGCTCGAACTCGCGCCGCAGGTTGCTTCCCGGCTTGTCCTGGCTCTTCAGGTAGTCCCAGTTCGCAACGTTGGGGTCGTCGTTGTCGTTCTCGGGCTCCCACTCGTACGGCGTCATCTCGGTGCGCGCCCAGCCTTGCCGTAGGTTGGCGAGCGTGTACTGCGTGATGGGCGATTCGATCCCGAAGCAGTAGTTCCCCCCGAAGCCGTGCAGCTTGTAGCGCGCCTTCGTCGCATCGAGGGTGAGGGTGGCGGGCGTCGTGTCGGGCTGGGTCGCGAGGGCAATCGTCACGCTGAGGGCCGTAGACTCACCGGCCGCCAGTGAGGGCGCAAGTTGGCAGAAGGCGGAGTAGGTGGCCGTGTTCCACTCCCGGTTGTCCTGGACGGTGACGGGTAGGGCGCGGTCGAGGTTCAGGCGCAGCTCCGTCTTCGCCGCGGCATCGCTGAGGGTGATCTGCCCCGTCTGGTTGCGGGCGAAGTGCCGGGCCTCGGGCTTGTCCACGGGCATGGTCGTGACGTTGCCGCCGCCCAGGTCGCACTGTCCGCCGGCGAAGGTCGCGATCGGTACGTCGAGCCACAGGTACACGCCCTCGATGGCCACGTCGGCATCGGCCGTCACCTTGATGTCGAGCTTCCCGCCGTCGGTGGTCGGAGACAGCGTCTCCTCGTAGCGGTAGCTCTTGCCGGGCTCAAGCTCGATGCGCCCAGTCCACGTTGTCCGCCCCTCCCCGCGGGTCACCTTCACCTCCCTCGCCTCAACGAGGGTCGGCTGCTTGCCCCAGCCCTTCAGGGGCACGCGGAGGTTCGTCTGTATGTCCAGGCTCTCGCCGCCGGAGTACATCGCGGTGATGCGGCCGTTGCCGTCGGTGACGACGGTCTCCGCCGCGCAGGCGCAGGTGCTCAGCGCCGACAGGCCGACGAGTAGCATGCTCCACTGCATGGCTTGCATGGTGGTGTTCCTCCTGTGCCCGTCAGCGTGGTTTGCTGCTATCCTCGCACGCCGTCACGGCGGCAGTGGCCTCATCCCAGGTCAGGATGCCTCGCTTAGCCCCGATGGAGCTGACCACGGCCGCCGCGTTGACCGCCCCGTAGCGTAAGGCCCGCGCAAAGGGCTCGCCCTTGTAGACCGCCGCCGTACACGCGGAGGCGAATGCGTCGCCCGCGCCGAGTGTTGAGACCACCTTCGCCTTGCACGCCGGCACGCTGTAGTAGGCCGCCTCGTCGATGGCCTGGCAGCCCTTGGCGCCCTCGGTGATGACGACGCGCTTCGCGCCGGCCTCCCGCAGCATCCTCAGCATCTCGTGCTCGTCGTGCGGGCCGCGCTTGGGCTTGACTCCTGTGAAGGTGTACGCCTCTTCCTTGTTCATGAACAGCAGGTCGATGTGGCAGACGAATCCCTGGCAGGCGGCCAGGCCCTGCTTGAACTGGGTGCTCCCCGGGTTCGCGGCCAGGAAGATGCCGTGCTCCGCGCAGAACTCGGCGATCCTGGGGTACAGGACGGCGGTCTCGCCGGAGAGCGAACCCACGAAGATGAGCCGCGCGCTCTTCAGCCGGTCCCAGTCGATCTCGCTCTCCCGCAGGTGCAGTGTGGCCCCCCGGTACACCAGGACGGTCCGGTCGCCCCCGGAGCCCATCAGGATGGCTGAGTAGCCCGTGCGCTGATCCGGGTCGGCAACCACCATGCTGTCGTCGAGGCCCTCCTCGCGAAGGCGCTCCCGGATGATGTCCCCCGAGCGATCCTGCCCGACCTTGGCAACCACGACGACGCTGAGACCGAACCGGTTGAGCGTGAACGCCGTGTTCGTCGCTCCGCCGCCCGTGCTGATGAACATCTCATCCACGTCGATCTTCGCGCCGTAGGGGACCGTCAGATACGCCTTCTCGTCCGCGCAGGACTCGATGCGCACGATGTTGATGCCCTTGCTCCTGATGAACACGTCCTGAGTTGCGCTACCGATCGTGATGGCTTCGCAAGTGCTCATGCTCGGACTTCCCTTCGGAGGACGTCAGGACTCATCATCAATGTACACCCGCGGGATGGCTGGGTTCAGGGCCGTCATGCGCGCCGGCACGACGACCTCCGCGCCGAGAGTCGCCTCCGGGACAGAGGTGACGTCCACAGTGCACTCATTCAGCGAGATGCGGCCCACAATCGGCGCTCGACTCCTGCCGAGGCGCACGAGTGGTGGCCGGAAGGTGCCCCCCCGCGAGCCGAGCCAGAGCGCCAGCCACCGTTTGGCGCCCGTGCCGATCGACACCGCTGATTCGGGGATGACGCCCACGCCGTGGTACAGGCCCACCGGCAGCGTGGCCAGGCGCGTCTCCCGCGCGGCGCGGAACTCCCCGCCATAGCCGATGCGCGTGCCGCGCGCGATGGTGCGCAGTTCGACGATGCGGGTCCGCAGTTCCAGGGCCGGGCTGAGCGCGAACGGCCGGCGCTGCGCGTACGAGGGGTAGGCGCCGTACAGCAGCGACCCGATCCGAACCATGTCCCACTGCAAAGCCGGGCAGTCACATACCAACCGTGAAGCGGCGACGTGGAACAGCGGAGCCTCACCCGCTGCGCGCAGTCGCTCCCGCAGGACTGCGAGGTGACGGGTGGTAGGTGACAGGTGATGGGGAACGGCGCCGTCCCTGTCACCTGTAACCTGTAACCTGTCACCGATGTGGCCCCAGATGCCGGAGGGCGGATGGCCTGTAGCCTCCTGCGCTTGCGCTACGAAGGCCTCGGGATTGCCCACGCAGCCGGACCGCCCGAGGCCGACATCGACCTGCACTTCGTAGGCTACCGGAACCCCGCGCTCCCGCTGGACCTCGGCGAGTCGGGCGATGTGCTCCGCCTGGGTGATGGTGACCGTAAGGTGGTTCTGGGCCGCGACGCTCACCTCGTCGTCCGTCGGCGGATGGAAGACCAGGATGGGTGTCTCCAGCCCTGCCCGCCGAAGCTCGAGCCCCTCCTCCACGGCCGCCACGCCCAGCACGTCGCAGCCCTGTTCTGCAAACAGCCGCGCTGTCGGGACGAGGCCGTGACCGTAGGCGTTGGCCTTGACGACCGCACAGAGCCGCGTCGTGGGGTCCAACGCGCCCTTGACGGCCTGTAGGTTGCGCCGCAGAGCCGCCCGGTTGACGCGCACGTAGGTTGTCGGGGGGCAATCCGTCATGGCGGCGTATCAGGCAGCGACGCTGCGGGAGGGGGTCACGCCCTCCTCCGGGCCGCGTCGGATGATGGATAGCACAGACTCGACGGCCAGTACAAGCAGGGCACACAGCAGCAGCGGCAGGGACAGGTCGGCTCGGGTCGGTAGTAGGGCTACGAACCGCGCAGCCGTGGCCTCCGAGTCCACGAAGGTGACCTGGGCGGGCGCCAGAGCCTTGCGGATGGCGGCCTCGGTCGTGCGCGTGAGGTCCGACTCTCGCGGATCGACATTGGCCGCGAACGCGAGATCGAGCGTCCCCCACCGCACCCGGTATTCCCCGGGTACCTTCACCTCCGGCAGCGCGCGGTCCTGCACCGGGACGGTCTGCTGTTGCCCGTCCGGGCCGGTCAGCATGACCTCGCCCGGCGGGTCGCCGCCGATGATGGCGGGCCGTTCGCCTACGATGACGTCTGTGATCGATGGCCGGGCGGGCCGGGCGAGGTACATCGCCAAGCGATGCAGCAACGGCACATAGGCCGGTGACCGGATGTGCTCGCCCCATGACCCGTCCGCCGAGGTGTTGAAGAGGACAAGGTGACTGCCGCCCATCGGCCACTCGATGAGGGCCGGCAGCCCGTTGTCGAAGCTCGCCAGGACGCGGGCCTTAGTGCCGACCGTGATCCGGCGCGCCTTCGTGAAGCGCATGGCCCCCAGGTCGCCCGCACGCGGGTTCGCGAAGGCGCTCAGCGGCGCCCGGGCCGTGTCGATGTCGGTGAGTGAGAGTGGCTGGTCGGCTTGCGCGCGGTCGACAGGGCCGATCCCCAGCGAACGGTCAGACGTCAGCGTCGGGATGAACCGCTTCGTGAGGAATCCCGTGTCCGCACTGTCACCGAGGAACACGAGGATGCCGCCTCCTGCGCCGATGTACTCCACGAGCGGCTTGCTCGCATCCTCGCCGAGTGCCGGGCAGTTGGCGACGACCAGCAGGTCGGGCGGCTCTCCTGCGAGCGCCGCAGTCAGAGCCGACGGCTCCACAAGCCGGACGTCCATGCCCGTGCGGCCCGGTTGCCCGAAGGGGTTCAGTGCCGCAGCCACGTAGCGGCCGACGCCACCCGCAGAGACCACGACAACCTCCAGCGGCGGACGCACTCTCAGCGTGCAGTAGCGCATGTCGTCAGACCCCGGGCCAAAGGGCCCGCTGGTCAGGCCGACACACACGACCGTGTCCTCCGCTTTCCCCGGCACGAAGCTGAACTGCGCCGATGCAGAGGCCTGACCGCCGATTCCGCCAAGAGGAACCTCGGAGGCCGCAACCGGGCGTCCCGCTGAGAGCAACTGCGCGACCATCTTGGCTGGCGCGGGCGGGGCCTCTCCGGCGGAGGAGGCGGAGAGGGTCGCCTGCAGGCGAACCGGCCTGCCGATCACCGCGCTCGGCGTCAGCAACTCAAGCCCCGTGACCGCCACGTTGGCGGCGCGCTCACTGCCCACATCGTGGACCAGAACCGGCGTCTCACCCACCGCGACCCCGCTGGGCGGCGGGTCCTCCCACGCCGAGGCCTGCAGGTCCGTGACGACCAACACGGTCCGGTTGGGCGCGGCCATCTCGCGGAGGGCCTCGGTCGCGCGCAGGAGCGCGGGTGCGAGCTTCGCTCCCGAGGCCCTCGGCTGCATCGCTGACAGCCGCTCCCGGGCGGCCCTCGGCTGTTGCCAGCGCGCCTCGCCCGGCGACGATGCTCGCACCAGCGCCACGCGGTCCGCCGGGCCGAGAGCAGCAAGGGCCGCATCCAGCGACTCCCTCGCGCGCTCAAACGGCGTCCGCCCCGCGACCGCCGCCGTCATGCTGAGCGTATCATCCAGCACCACGGCCAGCGCGTGCGTCCGAGGCAGCGGCACCCAAGCGGGGAGCGTCCCGATCACCGGCCCTGCCAGGGCCAATGCGATCAGACACACCGCCAACATCCGCAGGAGCAGGGATAGCGGCTGCTGCAGTCGCGAGAACGTCCGTCGCTTCTTCTCTGCCGCCCGCAGCAGTCGTAGCGACGGGAACGGCACCCGCCGCGCCCGCCGCCGTGCGAGCAGGTGAATCAGCACCGGCACGCCCGCGCCCGCTAGACCCCAGAGGAATGTAGGGTGGAGAAGCACTGAGGACACCGAAGCCAGCGGGGCTCGGTCGAATCACGTCTCGGGCGTACGCACCAGCCCTGCAGTCTTGGCTCGAGATGGCTGAGCGTAATCAGCCCAAGCGCTCAACGTGACGCGCAACCGAGGCCATCTGCCCGTGCAGAGCACCCAGGTCGTTGAGACTACCCACCTGCCTGGAGAACGGCGTGCCATCCGTGTACACAATCTCATAGCGGAAGGACTGCGCCCCTCTGCGCCAGGTGAACGTGGGCGAAGACGCGAGGAAGTCTGCCGCTCGTGCGACGCAGTCTGATGAGTCGAAGACGACGGGCTTGGATGATCGCTCCGCGTAGAAACGGATCTCCTGAGGCAGGGCGCTGATCGCGGCGCGGACTCGGTGCACGTAGGAGTTCACGACGCTGGTGCCGACCTGCTCTCGAAGGCTGCGTACGAGCGCCATCTTGGCGTGCTCGTCGAACCGCGCCGAGAAGGACCTGCCGAGCTGCTGCTTCGTGTCCTCCTCAGCCTTGTCCGGGTAGTCGATCTGCAGGCCTTGCTGGGCGAACGCGGCGAGTACCTTCTCTTTCGGTATGTAGAAGAGGTCGATGTCATGCCGCATGATGCGGTCACGAGCCGGTGCGCTGAAGTCGCCAGCGGCAATCATGCCCAGGAATCGCGCAGTCGGGTACGTCTCCCTCATTGGGAGCAGCTTGCCCGGATCGTCACGTTGCTTGTCGCTCGAGTGTCGTGTGCCACGACGCCAACAGGACTCGATGAACGCGACCGGTATGCCTCGTACACTCGCCGACCCCTGCAGCTCGAGGACGAAGTCGAAGTCGGCCTCGTCGCCGTTTGCGTCCGCCCACGTCACCTTGCGCCCGCGGCAGCTGCGCTCTTGGAGTTTGTGGTCCGCGTAGAGATCGAGGTCGCCTGCGACTTGCTCAACGATAGACCGGACGAAGTACTGCTCGAGCCAGATGCCGACCTTGCTCCCCAAGCCGTGGCCCGCTGACGAGACGGAAGCCTTCTGGGCTCTTGGAGCCATTGGGTAGGCCCTCCTCGGGACTCAGCCTGCGACCCACAGCCGGCCCTCGTGCAGCGGAACGCGGTGCTTTCGGTTTCTCCATTTCACGTTCCGGTCTCTGAGCTTCTCGAAGTGCCAGTCCCTGAAGCCGCTCGCTACCGCAAGTTCCCCCAGCCAGCGCTCAACAGGCACATGGATGCCGTACGGCGCGGAGTCCCCAATCACAAGGCAGACCTCGCAGGGGGACTGCGTGACCCGCCGCAGCGAGCGCCAGACGTGCGCGAGGTCGACGAAATACAGCGCGACCATCGTGTGGTAGTTCTTCTTCCCTCCGTGTCCCTCGCGCTCGTCTGCGAGACGCGCGCAGACCGAGGCCAACTCATCGTGTATCGGCGCCACGGCCTCGTCCTGGATGTGCGCTGGAGTGGCCACCACGTCGTCGGACACATGCTGCGTACACGAGCGCAGCAAACGCTGCCTGACCGCCTGCTGTAGGTCGGCCCAACGCTCGACCTCACCGAAGAAAGTCATCTCAAGGCGGGTAGCGTCGGCGTAGTCGTAGTTGTTTGCGTACGGCGGAGAGGTGACCACAAGATTGGCCCACCCGTCCGGAACGCCCGCGCAGTCCCGTGCGTCCCCCTCGAGCAGGACAGCGCTGCCTGTACGGTCCTCGCGCCGCGCCAGCACCATGTCGTGAACCATACGGCGGATTCTCGCGGCGAAGGCCTCGAACGCGTCTACTACTGGAGCCTGCTTGTGGTTCGGCAGTACGTACTGCCCCTGGCGGGCGTTCACGGACGCGACTTCCCGCAGAATCGCCGCGAGCGCCAGCCACGATAGCTCAGCAGCCGGGCGCTCGTCTGCGCGTTCGAGGATGGCCTCGCGTAGCGCGACTAGTTCGGCCAGAGCCGCGGGCGTGTAGCACCTCTGCAGCAGGCCGTTCTGAGGTGGGATGTCTGCGCAACGCAACCGCGCGTCGGCAAGGACTTCGCCTGCGTGCGCCGACAGGGACTGGGGATCAGAGCGCCATAGCAGCTTGGCCCTTGCGACCCGCGCCACGAACGGGTGTGCCTCTATGCCAATCGCTTCAGCGTCTGATGCCTCAGCCTCGAGCAGCAGAGTGCCCGAACCGACAAAGGGGTCCAGCACTCGTACGTATCCCCCGTCCGCCCGCGCGGCGAGCAGCCAGCGGAGCCACTGGGCGGAGAAACCGGCATAGTATCGGAACCAGTTGTGGATGGGCATCCGGCCGGAGTCGGCGAAAGTGGTGCTTCGCGCACCCCGAGGGGGAGCCGCTGTCTCAACACTGAGTCCGAGTTGGAGCTGCGCGCTGCTCATACCACGTTCCCCATGAACCGGAGTCTACGCCAGGCGCTCGATCCTGTCCAGAGCCTCCGGCAAGAGCGCCGGTATGTTCAGCGACCACGGGCAGCGCTCGATGCAGAGGCCGCACTCGTCGCAGTCACGGGCTTTGCGGACGTTGTCCAGGTAGTTGCGCTCGCCGAGCTGCTTCCATCCGAGCCGCTTGACCATCGACTCGCCGACCAGCGTACCCCAGATGTTGACGCCCTTCGGGCAGGGCGCGCACTCCCCGCAGCGGCGGCAGTAGGTCAGCTCGTACTGGTCGCGGAGCGACTGGACGATTCGCTCATCCTCGGTCGTCGGCGAGAGGTCCTCGCGACCGAGGGGAGACACCGCCTGCACCTCTTCGACCGTGGAGAAGCCAATGTTGGCGCAAGTGATCGGGTGGCTGAGGCACCACTTCGTCGAAGCCAGGACCTCCTTGGGGGTCCAGATGCCCGCGCCGGCGGCCTTCATCGCGATCAAGCCTACGCCCCGGTCGACGCACATCGGCACGAGGCGGTCCAGCGCGTCTGTCTCCAGTGGGTTGAACAGGAACATGACGCTCTCGATCGCGTCGCCGGCCTGCTCGACGGCTGACACGAGCGTGGGCCGGTGGTGGCCCGTGATTCCGATGGCACGGACCTTGCCGTCCCGCTTCGCCTTGAGCAGCGCCTCCAGCGCCCCGCCAGGGCCCAGGCACTGGCCCAACTGGTCGGCGCTGGCCACCTGGTGCATCGCGTAGACATCCACGCAGTCGCGCCGGAGCGAGGCGAGGCTCTTCTCCAGTTCGCCGAGCATCCCGGCGCCGTCGGTCCGATGGGCCTTGCTCATGATGAGGCAGTCCCGGTCCGCCAGGACCCGGCCCATCTTCTCCTCGCTGTCCCCATAGCCGCGTGCCGTGTCGAACGAGGTGATCCCCTCGTCCAGAGCCGTCCGCAGGACGCGTTCCGCGTCGGCGAAGTCCTGCTGCAGGATCGGGATTCCACCGAAGGTGATCTCGGAGACTGCAAGTCCGGTGCGGCCAAGGGTGCGTGTGCGCATATGCTGCCTCTCGGTGGGTGTCACGGTGTCTGGGAGGCTATTCGCCAAGGGGGATGGCGCGACCTGTGCGGGGCGCGTCTGCGGCCAGGTCGTCGGCCTCCGCCTGCGCCTGAGCATCCGCGACCGCGTTGATGGCCTTGCACATGTCGGTCATCAGCGGGACCGCCAGATACAGGACAGCCGGCAGTGTTACCGGCGTCAGGCACGGAACGGCCGACGCCACGAAGCAGGCGCTGAAGACCTCATACAGCCCGGATGCCGCACGGAAAGGACCGATGCTGTGCCGCATCGCAAAGCGGTTGAAGTCGGCGGCGAAGCCGGCCACCGCGACGGGCACGCCGTACAGGTTGTAGAGAGGCACGAGACAGCCGGTCACGGCTTGCGACGGCGCCATCCGGGCCAGCCCGTCCTGAATGACCTTCCAGGCCGTCTCCAGGAGAAGTACCGGGTAGCAGACGGCGGTCGCCAGACCCAGGCCGATGAGAGCCAACGTCAGGGACGGGATGATCGGAAGGCCGAACTGGGGCCCGGCGCGCACCTCTACTACCAGGAGGAGGGCGCCAAACCCAACGATGGTGAGGCCCGAGAGGTAGGCGCCAATGTAGACCCAGCTCGAGACGTAGCCCTGATGCGGCAGCGACTCGAGCGCATGGTCGGGCCCGGGGGGAGCTTCGCCCGGAGCCCCTCCGAACCACTCCACCCATTCGTCCCAGTCCGGCGGCTCCGGCGGGGCGACGTGGCCGGACGCGGCGGCCGCCTCCGCCGACGGTGCCAGCAGCCGTCGGCCCCGCGAGCCGCACTCCGCGCAGCCCGCGTACTCGTGGGGCTCCAGCACTCGCCCGCAGTGCGTGCAGGCGTACCGCAACGGAACCTCTTCCATCTGCCGCCTCCGCAGACCCTATTCGCGCCGGCGGTGTCCGCTCCTGCCTGGGTCCCCACGCAGGAGGCGGCGGCTGCGCCCACGAAGTTGCCCCGCCGACCATCGGCCTCGGGAGGGTCTGCTCACCCCATGCTCGCGGTTCTCTGTGCAATGTCCTTGCCTGCTCCGCTGCTGGCCGACTTGGCGCATCAGGCCAGCCCCAACGGTGTCCTCACCTTCTCCGACGGCCGCCCCTTGGCGCGCATGGCCATCAGCGGTCACACGCCGGGTTGGGCGCCGTTCGGGCAGGACGGCGCTCGGATCGAGAGCGCCCAGGGAGGGCGCTATCGAGGCACCATCGGGCTGCCCGACCCGGGCAAGGGGGTCCTGATCTTCGACGAGAGCGTGGACGCGAAGGCCGACCGCGTGGTGGCGGCCTATGGGTTCGAGTTCAGCGCCGATTCGCCCCTCACGGGCGCCAACGTCTCAGTCTTCCTGCCGACGGAGCGGTTCGGCGGGGCGAAGACCAGGCTGCTGCCCGGCGCGACGGTGCGAGAGCTGCCGCTCCAGCAGGGCGATCCGCAACTTGGCGGCAGCGCGGCGGGCTTCGCGGTCGATTGCGGCGACGGGCTGGAGTTCGCGGTCATCGGCAGCGCGACGGGGAGCCTCCTCGTCCAGGACAACCGGCAGTACGGTGGCGCGGAGTTCGAGTTCCGCTTCGCGCTGGTCTCGGGCGATGTGCTCGCGGGGCAGCAGGCCTCGCGGAGCTTCACAGTGCTGGTCGCGAAGCCCGAGGCCATCGACGCCCTCGTCAAGGAGATGCATCCCACCATGCGGATCGATCGGAAGAGGCCGGTGGTTGTGTTCGGGCGCTCGGGCGAGGCCTCGGTCGTCGCGAGCGACCGGCAGTTGATGAGCATCGAGGTCTCCATCCACGGCGTCGGCTGGGCCTACAACACACAGCCGCAGGGGCGCTTCAGCGCGTCGGGCGACAGCCAATCGCGCACGTTCACGGGGACCCTCGAGATTCCGCCCGACCGTGCCAGAGCCATCCAGGTCAGCGAGCAGGCGCGCCGCCGGGAGGATGGCGCGCTGGGGCTGCGCTACGGCTTCCGTTTCCCGGACGGCGGGCGCCTAAACGGGTATCAGGTCTCGTTCTCGGTGCCAATCTCCGTCTATGAGGGCGAGACGATCCACCTGGAGGGCGAGCAGCCGCGTGACCTCGTCATCCCACCTGCGCTCGACGAGGGCCACATGTTCAGCGGCAGCGTCTCGGCGGTCACGGTGGCGGCGGGCAAGCCGACCGGCTTCAGCCTGAAGACCGATCGACCGATGTCGCTCCTCGTGCAGGACAACCGCGGCTGGGGCGGCGACACCATCGAGCTGCGGTTCCTCTTCCCCGGCTCGGCGCAGGAGGCGACGATCGCAGCGGGCACCGGAAGCGAGTGCACCTTCGCCCTCGCCTTGGACGCGGGCCTGCAGGTCGTCCTGGACGAGGACGCCGTCGCCGATCAGACCGATACGTCGAGCTGGGTGCCCTACACGCTGCCGTGGGACAGTTGCCCGGTAGATGTCTCGTTCCTGACCACGGAGGAGGCGGGAGCGCAGGGCTTCGTGACCTGCCGCGACGGGCGCTTCGTGTTCAGCAATACCGGCAGGCCCGTTCGCTTCTGGGGCACTACGTTCTCGGCGGGCGCGAACTTCCCCACCCACGAGCAGTCCGAGCGCATCGCCAAGCGGCTCAAGCGCTTCGGCATCAACATGATCCGCACCCACCATGCCGACACGGACTGGGGCGAGCGCAGCCTCATCGACAAGACGCAGAACGACTCCCGCCACTTCGACGCGGAGAATGTGGACCGCTTCGACTATCTCATCTACTGCCTCAAGCGGGCCGGAATCTACGTGTACCTGGACCAGCTCGTGAATCGCAAGTTCAAGCCGGGGGATGAGATCCCCGGCTACGAGGCCATTGCGGACAACCGCAGCGCGAAGCCCTACTCGAACTTCGACGAGCGCCTCATCGAGCTACAGAAGGAGTTCAGCAAGAACCTGTGGACCCACGCCAACCCCTACACGAAGCTCGCGTACAAGGACGATCCCGCCATCGCGCTGATGGAGTTTGCGAACGAGAACGACGTGTTCACCCAGGGAATCACGGACGAGCCGTTCCGCAGCAACCTCGAGCAGCGCTACCGCGCCTGGGCCGGCGAATGGGGTGTCGAGCTGCCCGCCGAGAAGGTCGACTTCACCAAGTGGACCGACCCGATGGTGCGCTTCCTGGCCGAGGTCCAGGCGAGCTTCTACGCCGAGATGGAGCGCTATCTGCGGGACGAGGTCGGCGTGAAGGTCCCGATGACCGGGAGCAACTGGAGCCGGAACGCCGCTCTGCTGTGGGCCTTGAAGGACCGCCCGTTCACTGACTCGCACACCTACTGGGACCACCCGCGCAGCGACGGCTCCTTCGGCAACAACGCGCAGACCCCCTCGCGGAGCAACACCATCGGCGGGCTCGCGTTCAACTCGATGCTGGGCAAGCCGTTCTTCGTCTCCGAGTGGGACCAGCCGTGGCCGAACGAGTGGCGCGCGGAGTACCCGCTGCTGATCGCCGCCGCCGCCGCGCTGCAGGACTGGGGCGGGCTGACCGTCTACACCTACCGGCATAGCTCGCAGGTCCCGATCGACACGCTCTCCGGCGCGTTTGAGACCTTCAACGATCCCGCGCGCTTCGGGCTCTTCCCGACAGCGGCGCTGCTGTTCCGGCGTGCCGATGTGGACGTGGCGAAGGAGACGGTCATCTTCACGATTCCCGAGGACCAGGCGCTGAGTGCGAACTCACCCGGCCCGTGGGGCAAGTGCGGCCTGACGGATGGGCTCTGTGAGGAGCACCGCGCGCGCGTGGTGCTGGGCGAGGCCCCGCCGAACGCCGGGCGTGTGGCGCCGCTCGGCGAGACGCTGCTGCCCGGCGATGCAACGAGCGTGCGCTCGGACACGGGGCAGCTCTACCGGAGTTGGGCGGACCGCTACGGGACCATCGACACGCCGCGCGCGAAGGCCGTGTACGGCTTCCCCGGCGGCCGGGGTGACATCGCGCTCTCGGGCGTCACGTTCAACGTGGAGACCGAGTTCGCGACGGTTGCCCTGGCCTCGCTGACCGATCAGCCCATCGCCGACTCCTCTCACCTCCTCCTCACCGCCGTCGGCCGCGCCGAGAACAGCGGCATGAAGTACAACGCCCTCCGGCGGCGCCTCATCGACAAGGGCGCCGGGCCGATCCTCGTCGAGCCGATCACGGGAACCGTAACCCTCAGGACGCGTCAGACAGAGATGACGGTGAAGCCGATCCTGCCCGACGGCACGCGCGGGGACGCGCTGCCGACAAGCTACGAGGACGGCGTCCTCCGTTTCCGCATCGGCCCGGAGGCGAGGACGATGTACTACGAGGTCATCGCCGGGTAACCCTCCTCCCCGTCTCGGGCGTTCTTGCAGGTAAGTGCCCCTGACGAACAGCGCGGGAGAGGTGAACACGATGATGCGCATCGCGTGTGTGTTGGTGTGTGTCGGCCTGTTGGCGCCGACGGTCGGAGCGCAGCTGGGCAGCATGGACCTGATCACGGCGTTGGAGCTGGGCCTTGTGAGGGCGGAGTTCCGTGGCAACGGGGATTCGTCGGTGGTCGGACGCCTCTGGGGCGTACCGAATGGGCCGAGCGAGATCACGATTGAGCCCGGCACGCAGTTCTGGGCGCAGCTTGGGGCCGGCGGAGGAGGCGCCTTCGGCCGGGGCGGAGGCCTGGGCCAGTTGGGCGGTGGACTCGGTCAACTGGGCGGCGGCGGGTTCGGCCAGCTTGGCGGCGGGCGGCAGGGCATGGGTGCGTTGGGGCAGAACCCCGTCGGCTTGGGCGGTGGCCGGTTCGCGGACGTGCGCATCCCGACCGCGTGTACGAACATCGGCCTGCCCGCCCCAACTCGCAACGATGTGATGGTGGCCGTCCGTTGTCCTGACCCCCGGATCGCGCGCGTGGCGTCCCTGTACGGTCAGCCGGGCGTGCAGCCGGCCGCGGTTCAGGTCGCGGTCTGGGCCATCACCGACAATCCTCCTGTCAAGCCCATCAGCCAGTTCCTTCAGAGAGCTGCCCGGCAGGCGCAGAAGGCCGACGCAGCGACCGCAGTGACGCCGGAAGCGCTTCTGCAGCAGGCGGCCGACCTACTCCGCCGGGCCGATGTAGAACCGGGCCTGTTCACCGTGTTCCGGTAGGCAGGCTCGGGCGCCGCGCGGACAACGCAGTCCATCCCCCTGATCTCCGCGGGCCGGCTTCTTCGCGTTCCCTCCGCTGTGCCGCCGATGTTTGCCCCCTCGTCGGCTGTGGAGTCCGGGAGGAGGGGTTGGAGAGCCTCGGGGCGAATTGCCTCTTTCCGACCGGTACCGCCCGTAGCTGCCGCCTTGCCTCGACTACTCCGGGCAAGTCCTGTGCCGGTCGACCATTCCCAGACGGAGGACATGGATGACTAAGCTCGCCTCGGCTTGTCTACTCGTTGTTGTTGGCGTTTCGCTCGTGGGTTCGGCCTCTGCCGCCGACGTCAAGATCGCACCGGCGCCGCCCTGGTACCGGCCGATGCGCTGCGGCCTTCAGGAGGCGCCGGCCAAGCCGCTGTCCGCTGAGCCGAAGTACCTGGGCAAGCCGCTGTACGGCAGCATCACGCTGGGGGACGCGGAGGACAACGCCTACACGGTCGTCGTCGATCTGGCGGCGGACTGGGAAGCCTTCAAGGAAGCCTACAAGACGGCCGAGGGCAAGGTGGACATGGCGACGGTACCGGCCCGCATCTACCTCGACGGTAATCATGACGGCAACCTGACCAACGACGGCCCGGGGGTCGTGGCCCGCTGCAACGACAGCCCGCAGACGCCCGGCAGCTTCACGATCCAGACCACCGGGAAGTGCCTCGTGCGCTACGCCGACAGAGCACGGATCAGATACCCAATCAGTGTCTACATGTTCCCCCAGCGCCCCAAGGTCAAGCAACGGGATGGGTCCGAGCTGGACTACTCGCGCACGCTCTTCTACTACCGGACCGGGTCCTTCGAGACGCGCCTCCCGATCGGGGATAAGAAGGTCCTGGTTCGCTTCTACGACGAGAACACGGACGGCCTCATCGTCACGGAGGACAAGGACCAGTTCGCGATCGACCTGAACCAGGACCGGGTCTTCGATCCGAACATGAAGGGCCCGGAGCTTTACGCCCTCGATGCGCCCTTCAACTTCGGCGGCGAGTCCTATGTGCTCAAGACCTTCGGCCCGCGCGGCAACCGGCCGACCGCCGCGGTGTCCGAGAAGAAGGTCGAGCCACCGGTCTACATCATCAAGGGCAAGCCGGCGCCGGACTTCGCCATGCCCACGCTGGACGGTGGGACGTTCAAGCTCTCCGACCAGCAGGGGAAGGTCGTGGTCATCGACTTCTGGGCGACCTGGTGTGGGCCGTGCCGCGCGGAACTGCCGAACGTCGTCAAGATGTGGGAGGATTTGAAGGACAAGGGCCTGGTGCTCGTCGGCATCAGCATGGACTTCGACGACAAGGACGGCAAGGCCATCGACAAGGTCAGCAAGTTCGCGGCCGAACAGAAGATGACCTGGACGCACGTCGTGGAGGGCAAGTACTGGGACAGCGAGGTCGGCAAGCTCTACCAGGTCTCCGGGATTCCCCACACCGTGCTGGTCGGCTCGGACGGGAACATCCTGGCCCTCGGGCTGCGCGGAACGGAACTGCACGACGCGGCCAAGCAGGCGTTGGAGAAGGGGTAGGGGGCAGACAGGGCCAGCCTGAGTGGGTATAATGGAGGCACGCAGTAAAGCTGCTGCGGGTGGGAGGTGTTCCGGATGGGTGAAGCACGTCTCTTCCCTGTGCGTACCAACGGGGGCGCCGACACGATCCTCATGTCTGCGGATGAGTTGATGGAGGCCGCCCAGCAAGGGCGGCTGATGATCGCGCCGCAAGAGGCCCTCCGGTCGCTGGATGGGGCAGCACCACCGGCGCGGGAGGAGGAGCGGGCCTATGATCGGTCGGTGCCGCCGATTGAGCAGCGGATCGCGGAGATCGTCAGTCGCGTGCCGCCCGAGGCCTGGGAGGGTCTACCAGATGATCTGACTGAGAACCTGGACCACTACATCTACGGGACGCCCAAGCGGTCATAAGGGTCTGTGCGGACACAGACTGTCAGCTTGCGGGCGGAACGGGGTGATATGCCATGACAATGGTCCGTGCATGGTTGGAGTTGGAGGATGGGAAGCGTGTGCGGGTCTTCCTGCTGTCGGAAGACGCGAGGCAAGTGCTGCGTGAGGAGCAGGCTGTGGCGGAGCGGTTGGAGCACGAGGTGGCTGCGTCCGGGGAGGGGTCGACCGCCCAGCAGGACCTGGCGGAGGCAGCTCGATCCATCGAGGAGATCATGGAGGAGCTTGTGGGTGAGGTCCCCGAGGAAGCGTGGAAGAGCCTGCCCGACGACCTCATAGAGAACCTGGATCACTACATCTACGGGATCCCGAAGCGATGAGGAGGGTCTTCGCGGACACTGGCTACTGGGTCGCGCTTGCTCGGCCCGGCGATCAGTGGAAGGACGCAGCGCGGCGCGCGCAGGAAGCCCTTGGGGTCCACGAACTCGTCACAACTGACGAGGTGGTGACTGAGTTCCTGGCTGCGATGTCGCGCCTGAACCCGCACCTGCGCAGGCTGGCTGCGCGGTTTGTCCGGCGACTACTGGCCAGCACGGTGGCGACCGTCATCCCGCAGTCCCGAGACTCGTTCCTCCACGGGCTTGCCCTCTACGAAAGGCGTCCCGACAAAGCCTACAGCCTCACGGACTGCATCAGCATGGAGACGATGCGGAAGCTCGGACTCACCGACGTCCTCACCAATGACCGACACTTCGGAGCCTGTCCCATCCGTAGTTGAAAGTGAAGGAGGAAGGAGCGGCGGTTCTCTCGGGCGCGATCTGGTAAGATGGCGCCCAGGAAGCCCAAACCGAAGGGAGAGAACCGCCGTGGGACGAGTATACCAGATTGCTGAGACGCGGGACAGGAAGGCTCTGACGGAGTTCCTGGTGCGGGAGGGGCAGTACCTGTTGCCGTTCGTGGAGTTGATCACTGGGGCTCGGATGGCGTTGGACGAGTTCATCGACGTGCTGGGGCGGGCGAGTCTGGAGGCGGTGCTGCAGTTGTCGGCGTCGACGGTGGC
>Ga0194113_10004134_pt1 | contig 19118 bp, 17 predicted proteins | sample TA2MahC200mmetaG_FD_146193 | JGI IMG/M metagenome (GOLD analysis project Ga0194113, IMG submission 146193) | Freshwater microbial communities from Lake Tanganyika, Tanzania - TA2015017 Mahale Deep Cast 200m | ecosystem: Environmental > Aquatic > Freshwater > Lake | place: Tanzania: Lake... | reverse complement strand
AGCGAGGTCGGCCTTGTTCAGGAGGCAAAAAGCAAGGTCTGGGCATATCGCATCATAAAGAGGTATGGAGAAGTGTGAGCCCTTTCCACGGATATCCTATTTACCCGGAAGATTATGCAACACAGCAGGTTTATTTTATATATTGTATATATAAGCTATCTCTCGGATGTTGACAAATCGACCTCCTGCCGCCGCGCCTTCTGAAAACCATGTGGAGGCTGCCGGTCCTTTGACCGCGGCCCGTCGTCTGAAGCAAGGCATAAATATCAGTCAAACCAATGTTTCGAGCATGAACGCCCGGGTGGTGGCCGGCCTGGCCCTCGCGCTCTTTCTTGTTCCATCCGTGCTGGCATTCACGGCGCTGGCGGACAGGGGTGGCATCCCCCTGGACCGCGAGGTCGTTTTCGAAGAGAGCGCCCAGAACGCCATCGTCGGCTGGAACGGTGAGAAGGAGTGCCTCGTCCTGAGCACCGATCTTCGCTCCCCCCGGCCGGGGCGGCTCATGGAGATGCTGCCACTGCCATCAGCCCCGTACGACATCCAGACGGGAAACACCAGCTCCTTCACGACGATGGTCAAGCTTTATAACGAGAAGATGAAGAGGTTGGATGTGAGCCCGGATTCGGGGACGGGCGAAAGGACCGCCGGCCTTGGCGGTGACTCTGTCGGGGAGTTCCAGGGGATAAGCATCGTGTTCTCCGCTTCCGTCGGCGTGCACGACATCACCGTGGTCAGGATCGAAAGCCAGGCCCATTTCCTCCAGTGGGCCCAAAGCTTCGCAGCCTCGCAGGGCGTGTCCGATCTATCCATCGACGAGCGGCTCAACCGGAGCGTGGGGGAACACCTGAACAGGGGCATCCCCTACTTCGTGTTCGATGTGGTGACCCTGTCCGCCGACAAGAGGACGGCCGAGCCACTCGTTTACCTTTTCAACACGAGCTACCTGTATTATCCGCTGAAGATAACCTACGACACCCTCCCAGATCAGTACACGGCGCGCAACCAGATATCGGTCTTCCTCGTGGCCGACGGGGTCGTCCGCGAGGGCAGGTATTATTCGAGCGGCACGAGGTTCACCGGGGGAATCGACGAGTACCTCGAGTTCTCCGAAACGGAGCTTGGGCGCGTGTGCGCACCCCTTGGAGCGCTTTTCAGCCGCAGCGCGTTCGCCGCCCATCTCTCCGGGGACATGCAGGTTCACTATTACGAGCCCGAGTCGGTCAAAGACGTCGTCCTGAGAGCGGAGGACTTCCGCCGGCCCACCGACGCCGAGCTGCGCGCGCAATACGAGCGCGCCGACATGCTTAGGGCGATCAAGCCGCTGGCGCCCTCCCTGGCCTACTATTTGCTCCGGAGCGCCTACGACCCCGAATACGATGTCCCGCAGCCGTTGCTCGGCCTCATCCTCCTGGGGATCTTCGTGGGGCCGGTCGCCCTGGGGATGATGTTCAAGGGCATCATAGAGCGCGGGTACAGGAGAAGCCCGCTGTGGGTGGCCTGGTTCGTATTGTACATAATCGGCATGGTCGGCGTCTTCGGGATGTACACGCTGGCCTCGGCCTTCTCCGGGGTCGAGTACTGGTTCCTGGTCCTCTTCCTCGGGCTCTTCGTCCCGCTGATAGTGGTCATCTCGATGGGCGAGTGGCTGAGGACCAGGCTCTCCAGCAGGAAGTATGTCGTGGGGACCGTGGCGTACGGTATGGCGGTGACACAGGTCCTGGTCTTCGTCTTCACACCCAGCGAGGTATTGTACGTGCCGGTCAGCATCCTCTGCTTCCCGGCTATCGGGATAGCCGGCGTGATCATCGTGGCCATCGGGATTGCCGCGCGCCTTCGGGAGAGGTCGGCCCTCTGGGTTCCGCCGGGAAAGCACTGAAGAAAGCGACGGGGGGCAGGGAGCGGGCAGCGGGCAGGGCGCGGGGTGCAGGAAGGGAACCGAGCAAGTCCCCCGCACCCAGCACCCTGCACCCTGCCCGCTGCCTGATGCCCCACTGCCGCCCGCTGCCGTTATATACGAAAACTATATACTCCTACACCCTTTTCTAGGAGACGTCCTCGGAGTGATTTGTCATGGTCACCGAAATCGAGTGGCTCCAGAAGGCCGAAAAGGCCCTGGCCGAAGGCGACATGAACACCGCCATCCAGTGCTTCGACCGGGTCATCGAGCTCAAGCCCGAAAACGACAAGGCCTGGTACAACAAGGGCGTGCTCCTCCGCCGCCAGGGCAAGATCGAGGAGGCCATAAGCTGCTACAACGAGGCGCTCAAGAGGAACAAGGACAACGACAAGGTCTGGGTGAACATCGGCTTTGCCCTGGACCGCCTCGGAAAGTACGACAAGGCCATCGCCTGCTACGACAAGGCCATCGAGATCCGGGCCCAAAGCGACAAGGCCTGGTACAACAAGGGCGTCGCCCTGCGGAAGCTCGACAAGACCGAGGAGGCCATCGCCTGCTACAACAAGTCGCTGGAGTTCAAGATGGACAACGCAATGGCCTGGGTCAACATGGGCTGCGCCCTCGACAAGCTGGGACGCTACGACGAGGCCATCTCCTGCTACGACAAGGCCATCGACATCGACCCGCGCATCGACAAGGCCTACTACAACAAGGGCGTCGCCCTCAAGAAGCTGGGCAAGAACGAGGACGCCATATCCCACTACAAGAAGGCCCTGGAGCTCAGGCCCGAAAGCGAGTACAGCCAGAAGCTCCGGGAGAACCTGGGGCTCCTTGAGGGCAGGGTGGAGGGAGCCACGGCCGCCGCAGAGGAGGTCTCGGACGTGGAGGAGGCCGAGAAGGCCCCGCCGCCGCCCAGGCGCGCCCCCGCCCGGGCAGCCCCCGCCCCGCCCCCGCCGCCCGCCGAGGACGGGATGGCCGAGCTCGAGGAGATCGCCGCCGGCGAGCCGGAGCCCGCACCCCCGCCACCCCGGCCCGCCGCCCGCGCCCCCCCGCCGGCCGCCAGGTCGCCGCAGAAGCCCGCTCCCCCACCGGCACCCGAGCCGGCCGAGGAGATGGAGAGCTTCGAGGAGATAGGCGAATCCGACAGCTTCGAGGAGATCGAGACCGTCGACGACGACGAGCGGCAGTAGCGCCCGGGCGTTCTCCGGGGCACCGGCCCGTTCCGGCCGCATCCAATCCAAAAAGGATATATCTTCGCAGCACCTGGACGCGCGCGGTGGGCAAATGGGGCTGTTTGGAAAACCCAAGGGCGACGAGCTGGTCCTCAAGGTCGAGGGGATGACCTGCGGGCATTGCAAGATGCATGTCGAGAAGGCGCTTTCGGGCCTCAAGGGCGTCAAGAGTGCCACGGTCGACCTGGGGAAGCAGACGGCAACGGTGGTTTACGAAGCGGGCGCAGTCACCAGGGCGCAGATGGCAAAGGCCGTGGAGGACGCCGGGTACAAGGCTTCGTGACCGGCTGGCATATAGAGCATACAAATGGGATGAGCGCCCTGAGCAGCAACAGGCCATGGATATCTGCGACGAGCCGACGGTCCATGGCCCATTTCATGAACCGTATGAACCGGGCCCTCAGCCTGAAGGTCCGGAGCAGTCCCGAGCAACTCGTCTGATATCCCTGAAACGACCGTTCCGGGAAGTCCCGCTTCCGGCACGCCTCCAGAGCTGTTCCCGTCGCATGCTCGGCGGAGCGCATCTCCAAGTCGATTCCGGCTCAGGACGTGTTCAAGGCGGATATTCCTTTGCCTACATCGGGGAGAAAGGCTGCCAATCGACCACTCGGCACTTTCCTAAAACCGTGATGGTCCTAACCCGGGGGGCGGCCTTCCGGCCGCCCATTGGCGCAGTAGCCCCGGGAGGATTCGAACCCCCTCCACTGGCTCCAAAGGCCAGGATGCTTCCGTTACACCACGGGGCTGTGGCGATTGATGCTTCCGGCCCTGGATAATGGTGCCGGAAGCTATCATTGTTGCGGCAGCTCGGCCTCGTACCAACCGCGGTGCTTCTGTCCTTTCAGATTGAGAACGAAGGTCCGGAAATATTCCCGCGAAGGTGCCGTTCCCTTGTACTCGTAAGAATCGCTCCTGTAGGGGATGATGTAGAACCGGCCGTTCCAGACGGAGGCGGTGATGCCTATCCATCCAAGGGGCAGGTGGGAGATGTCCGGGCCGGTCGGGAAGGGCGCGGCGTCCACGTGGGAGTGCACCAGTGCCCAAACCCCCTTTATCGGAAGGTGGGCGAAGTAGAACACTATCCGCTTCGCATCTATCGAGCTGCCGTTGCGTTTCACGTCGCCGACGTGCTTCTGGAGCTCCTTGAAGGTCACGAGCTCCTTGGCCTTGAGAAGGAGCCTTTCCCCTTCTCGCGTCGCGTCGCTGAGGATCACCCAGATCCGCTCGCAGCGGTCGTCGAGGGCGGCCTGGACCTCCTCCTTCATCTGGTGCACCACGCCGGGATGGAGGTAGAGCTCGATTTCGGGCGCGAAATCCACCGGGTACTCCTTCCTGGCCTTCTCTATATCCCGGGCAAGGTCCCCCGTGAGCTTGTCGAACATCGGTGGAATAGAGGAGCCGCGCTGCTCCAGCCCCTTCATCCGGAGGTAGTTCTTTATGCCCGCCGCGCGCTCCCAGTAGACTGTCACGAGTCTGGGGAGGGACTTGGGTGAAATAACCTTTGCGGTGCGATTTCTCAACGAGCGGGGGGTAAAGGATATTACGAGCCTGCCCGATATACACCACGGGGTCCGAAAGATGCCCAAGCGTTCCCGCCCGGTCGCGACCACCCTCATTGGTGTCTCCATGCTGGCACCGGCCATCCTGCTTGTTGCCCTCACCCTGGTCCCGGGCGATGCCCAAGCCGCCTCCGCGGAGGCCTCTCCCACGACCTGGATCAAGTACTCCGGGAATCCGGTCCTCCGGACGGGACCAGCCGGCGCTTTCGATTCGAAGCAGGTCTTCTCCACGTCGGTCGTCCGCTCGGATGGGAGGTACTATCTCTACTATACGGGGATCTTTGGCACCGTCCAGAGGATCGGCCTGGCGACCTCCTCCGACGGCAAGACGTTCACGAGGTCCGCCGCCAACCCGGTCGTGTCCAGCGGTGCCAACGCCAGCGTCATGAAGGACGGGGCGGACTGGAAGATGTGGTACTGCGGCGAGGGCGGGGTGCGGTATGCCACCTCGCGGGACGGGACGGTGTGGACCGAACATGTTTCCAATCCGGTGCTTCCCGCGGGCCAGACGGGATCCTGGGACATCAGCTTGAAATCGGTGTGCGTTCTGCGCGACGGGCTGGTTTTCAAGATGTGGTACTCCGGGGGGAACGGCGACGATGTCCGCATCGGCCTGGCCGTCTCGCCGGACGGGTTGCGATGGGATAGATACGACGGCAACCCCGTCCTGGTCCAGGAGGTGCCCTGGGAATCGGCCCGGGTCCACTCCCCCTGCATCATCCGCGTGTCGGCCGAGTACCGGATGTGGTACAGTGCCTCCAACGGCCAGGTCGAAAGGATATGCTACGCCAGCTCGACCGACGGCGAGAGCTGGGCGAAGTACCCGTTCAACCCGCTCATGCCGGCGAGCACCCAGTGGGAGTCTCCCAACAACCTCTGCCCGGTGGTCCTCTATGACGGGCGGGACATGCGAATGTGGTACACCGGCGCCAACGGGACCTGGCTTGCGCAGATCGGCTACGCCGAGAGCCCCGGGCAGGGCCCTTTCGCTCCCGTTCTCCTTTCACCGGCGGACCGTGGCTGGAGCAACCTGTCGCTGCCGGAGTTCGTCTGGAGCTTCGAGACCGACTCCGTGCCCTCGACCCAGTCGGCCTACCAGCTCCAGCTCGACGACTCGCCGGACATGTCCTCGCCGCTCCTGGACACCACCGAGAGCTCGCGCGACCGGAACCTCACCGCCGGGGAGCCGCTGCCGGACGGCACATACTACTGGCGCGTCCGCGCCTGGAACGGGGCCGGTGACGCCAGCCCCTGGAGCTCCATATCGACCTTCGGCATCGACTCCAATCCCCCCTCCATCGAGTCCCTCACCATCAACGAAGGTGCAGCGTTCACCTCCTACCGGAAGGTGCGGCTCCGGGTCAATGCCTCCGACGCGGAGGACGGGTCCGGCCTGGCGGGCCTCCGGTACCTGGTCGAGGGGGGCCCCTGGACCGCCTGGGAGGCCTTCCGCGGCAATCTCACGGTCGACCTCGTCGGCCAGGACCGCCTGTGGAACATCTCGGTCGAGGTGCGCGACCGGGTGAACAACACGGGACCGGCAGCGATGGCCAGCATCCTCTTGGACACCACTCCCCCGACGGTCACCGCCCTCAGAATCGAAAACGGGAGCGCCTACACAAACCGCAACCAGGTGGTCCTGGACATATCGCAGACGGATCCGGCGCCCGGCAGCGGTCCGGGCGAGATGTCCTTCAGCATTGACGCGGCCGTATGGACCAACTGGGAGCCGTTCCACGCCCGGCGGGAGTACAACCTGTCGATCGGCGACGGCCCGAAGACGGTCCATGTCCGGTTGCGCGACCGCGCCGGGAACACCGGCAACCCGGTCGAATCCTCCATCGTACTGGACACCACGGCGCCGGCGACATCCCTGCTCAGGATACCGGCCTTCTCCGAGACTCCGGAGTTTGCGGTCAGCTGGACCTCGTCGGACGCGCTGAGCGGGATCCGGTCCTTCGACGTCGAGTACACGGAGGACGGGGGGCCGTGGACCGGCTGGCTCGCCGGGACCAACCTGACCACCGCCGCGTTCGCCGGAAGGGACGGGAGCTCCTACAGCTTCCGTGCCAGGGCGTCTGACGCGGCGGGCAACGTCGAAGCCTTCCCGGCGGCAGTGTCGATGTCGGTGCGCGTCAGCATCCCCACGCCCCTGGTGTCGATAATCGAGCCCACGCCCCAGAAGGTCGTGAAGGGGAGCATATCGGTGGCCGGGACCGCCTCCCACCCGAAGGCGGGGCAATCCATCACGCTGGTCGAGGTGAGCGTCGACGGGGGGCCGTGGTCCGCCGCCAACGGCACCCTGAGCTGGGGCACGGTCATCGACACGAGGGGGCTCAAGAACGGCCTCCACAACCTGAGCGCCCGCTCCTACGACGGCGTGAAGTACTCCAAGACGGCGTTCGTGGAGTTCCAGGTGGAGAACCGGGCCGCTGCGCAAGATACCGACATCACGCCGATGATCGCGATCGTGGCGGTCGTGGTGGTGGTGGCTGCCGCAGGAGGCTGGTTGCTGATGAAAAGGCGCGGCCGGCGACCGAATGGAGGTCGCCCGGGATCCCCCGCCTACGACGGGCCGCCCGACGGCTCGCTGGACCCATCCATACCGGAGATGCTGCCTTCGCCGGACACCCGCCTGTCGGAGGCCCGGCTACCATCGGATCTCGGAAAGCCCCCGGAGGCGCCTTCCCCCGGCACCGGCCCGCCCGAAACACATCCCGCGACGGAAAGGGGCCCTCCCGCAGGGCCCCGCTCCCGCGAATGATCTGGCGCGCCGTTGGGCAATGCTTATTAGCCGGGGCGGACAATACCCTTTCGTGACCTCGACCGGCCAGGCCGGGAAAGCAGGCTCGTTCTAGCAGTCGGAGCAGCGGTCGCTCCGTCCAGGGGATGGCATGGCAGAGGACAAAAACGATTCAACGGCTCTCGCGCGCTACGAGTTCCGGCGCAAGCTCGAGCAGGTGCAGTCCATCGAAGGCAAGGCCACCGAGCTGGTGTCCCTCTATGTGCCGCCCTCGAGGCAGATATCGGACGTCTCGAACTACCTGCGCGGGGAGTACGCCCAGTCATCGAACATCAAGTCCCAGAGCACCCGCAAGAACGTCATGGCCGCCATCGCCTCCATACTCAACCGCATTAAGGTGTACCGCGTCCCCCCGGAGAATGGCGTGGTGCTGTTCGTCGGCACCGAGGCGCTCCCCGGGAACAAGGAGAAGAGCGTGACCATTGTCATCGAGCCCCCCGAGCCGATAGGCACCTTCCTCTACCGTTGCGATTCCAAATTCTACCTTGAGCCCCTCGAGGCGATGCTCGCAGAGAAGGAGGTCTGGGGCCTGGTCGTGATGGACCGCAAGGAGGCGACGATCGGGCGCCTCAACGGCAAGCGCATAGAGGTCGTCGACAGCTTCGAGTCGCAGGTCCCGAGCAAGCACCGCATGGGCGGCCAGTCCAGCCGGCGCTTCGAGCGGCTGATAGAGGACGCGGCGGACAAGTTCTTCATAAAGATCGGAGAGCGGATAAACTCGGCCTTCCTCGGCGACCATCGCCTGCAGGGCATAATCATCGGGGGCCCCGGCTCGACGAAGAACGTCATCACCGAGCACGAATACATCCACTATGAGCTGCGCGGGAAGGTCCTGGGGTTCTTCGACGTGGGCTACACGGACGAATCAGGCCTCAAGGAGCTCGTGGAGAACGCCGGAGACCTCCTCAAGGACATCGGGCTCATGAAGGAGAAGAAGCTCGTGGACCGCTTCATGCGGGAGGTCGCCCGGCCCGACGGGGGACTGGCCGCGTACGGCGAGCGGGAGGTCCGCGAGGCGCTCAATCTGGGCGCGGTCGACACCCTGCTGCTCTCGGAGGGGCTGCGCAAGTACCGCTACACAGCCCGCTGCCCCAACCAGAACTGCGGCTTCACCGGGGAGGTCACGCAGGCGGAGGACGAGTTCAGGCCCGCCCCCTGCCCCAGGTGCGGGACCGAGCTCGTCTCGGAGGAGGATCCGGAAGACGTCGTCGACCAGCTGTACAAGGCCGCCGAGCAGGTGGGGACCAAGGTCTCCCTCATCTCGGCCGATTCGAACGAGGGGAAGACGCTTCTCAACGCCTTCGGCGGGATGGCGGCGATATTGAGATATCGGATAAAATAAGGCAGCAAGGGAGCAAGGCAGCAAGGCAGCAAGGGAAGGCAGAAAGGCAGCAAGGCAGCAAGGGAAGGCAGGAAGGCAGCAAGGCAGCAAGGGAAGGCAGAAAGGCAGCAAGGCAGCAAGGGAAGGCAGAAAGGCAGCAAGGCAGAAAGGCAGCAAGGCAGCAAGGGGAGGTATGAAGGCTGGAAGGGACAAAAGGCCGTCCCCCTTTCTTCCTTCCTGCCTTGTTGCCCCGATTCCTCCCCTTGCTGCCTTGCTGCCCCGATTCCTCCCCTTGCTGCCTTGCTGCCCTGCTGCCTTTTTTTCTAGTCCACCTCGACCACCAGGTTGTCAATATCGCGGTAGACTATGCGGGCGCCCTCGAAGTCGCCTTTCCATACCTTGAACAGGAACAGGTTCTCTCCGGCGGGCGTCGGAAGATAGCGGCCCTGGGTGTTCATGAGGTTCGTGTCCAGATAGCGGCTCACGTCCTTTCCCGCGCCCTGGAGAAGCGCGTAGGCGATCCCGCTTGAGTATTGCCAGTTCACGTAGATGTAATGCGCCCCGACCGTCTCCGTGGCGGCTCTCAGCTGGGAGGCGTTCTCGGCCATGTACACGAGGGCGGTCAGGCGGACCTTCTCGTATGGCTCGCGACCTTTGACAGTGCTCGGGTCCCACACGGTGTGCATCAGGTTGTCGGAAGGGTAATAAATGGTGCAGTTCCGGCCGGTGTAGCCGCGGATGCATATGCTCTGGTCCCACCAGGCGACTATCGTGGCGTTCTCCGGCGTGTTGTCCCTCATCCAGTCCATCGCCTTGACCGGGTCCAGGCCGAACCACCCCTCCACCTCCTTCCCGTCGACCGTGTAGATTATCTTGTTGGCGGACACCCAGCTTTCGCCGTCGAAGTAGTCGACCTTCTGCACCGTGGCGTTGTAGGGCCCGCCGATGGGCTGGCTCATTATGAAGCGCTCGTCCCCTTTTTCCGGCCTGTCAAGGGAATATGGATTGTACAACCAGGTATGATTGCCGGCCACGAAGATCGATATCAGCAGAACCGATGAGACGGCAATGAAGAGCTTGCCGCCCCTTGAGAACCGTCCCCGGGCGGGGAGAAGCGTCTGGCGCTCGCTTGAACGCATCGCGCGCGCGAACCTCCATATCAACCATGTCCCCGCCAGGGCCATCACGATCATTGTGACGGTCAGCGCCGCCAGCAGCAGGTCCTGGATGTATTGGTCATCCACCCCGAAATACCAGGCGAGCTGCCACCTGAAGTCGCTCAGAATCACGAGCCCGCAGAGCCCGAATGCCAAAAGCGTGATCAACGTGAACGGCCCGAGCTCCAGTACACGCTCCCGTTTCCTGGACTGCAGCCACAGGGAAGCGAGCATGGTGCCCATCAACACGAGCCAGAACGCCCCCCAGATGACCCCGGCCGGGTCCGTCCCCCAGCCCCGGGAGGTATTGTCCCATTCCTCCCAAAGAAGCTTTGCGCCGGCCCCGCCCAGTACGACCGCGAAGATGGCCTCCATGGCCATGAACGCTTTCAGGGCGCGGCCCGGCACCACCCGGGCGACCCCGGTGTACTCCCTGGCCACCTCGGACGGGCTCCCGAACGCGTCCAGGACATTGTCCACCATCCCGCCATCGACTTTTCCCGCCCCTTTTCCCGTGGCGAGTATCTCCAGCTTCTCCCGGATGGCTCCCTCGACCTCCAACAGGATGGCGTTCCTCTCCCCGCCATCCACCTCCTTGAGGTCCTTCCTTATCCATTTGAGGTAATCGTCAAGCTTGGCCCTTGCCTCTCTTTCGAGCACCGCACCCGTCGTCGCTGCATCATCGCTCATTTCCTCTCCCCCTTCTTGGCCAGGAGCTTTCCGGCCACGGCGTTCATCTCGCCCCACTCCTCCAGCCCCGCCTGGAGGGCCCTCTTGCCCAGCCCGGTGAGACGGTAGCACTTCCGGGCCGGCCCCGCAGGGCTCTCCCTCCACTCGGTCGCGACCAGCCCCTGCCGCAGGAGCGAGTGGAGGATGGGGTAGATGGTCCCCTCCTTGAACCGGAAGACGCCGTCGCTGTATTCCTCGAGGCGCCGGATGATGGCATAGCCGTAGCCCTCGTCGCCGGCCCGGTCGATGACGTCCATCAGCAGAATCGATATGAGGCCGGTCCGCAGTTCCCTTCGCAGCTTCTGGCGGAAATCGTCCATTTCGTCCAATCCCACCGCCCTCCCGACCGGTCCTTTTCAGGGCACCTCGACGATGACGTTGTTGACATCCTCGAAGACCACGTTCATGCCTTCGATCCCCTTGCCGTCCCAGATGCGGAACAGCCACAATTCCTTGCCCTTCTCCGTCGGAACCATGTGCCCGCCGCCGGAATCCTTGATGTACGTCGATTGGTCGAGGCCGGCTCCCTGTAATATCGCCCAAGCCTTGCCGTCGGCGTCGGAACGGGTCACAAGGATGTACCTGGCGCCAAACCCGGTGGCGTATCCCTTCACCTCCGAATCATTGTCGGACAGGAGCGTGCCGGCGACCTGCCGGACCTTCTCCTCTGGCTCGAAATGCCTGACGGACGACCTGTCCGCCACGGTGTTCAGAAGGCTCCTGGATGGATAGTATATCACTCCGCTCCGGCCGGTGTACCCGCGTATCATGTGGCCGTAGTCCCACCATGACAGGACCGTCGCGTTGACGGTCGTGTTCGACTTTATCCACTCCAGCGCCGGCCAGAGGGACAGGTCGTAGGCCCCCTCGATCATCTGACCGTCCATGTAGTAGACGATCTTGTAGAAATCATACCATATCATCCCGTCGTAGTGCTGCCACCTCTCTATGCTGGCATTGAACGGCCCGCCGACGGGCTCGCTGTTCCGGTACCGCTCGTCGCCCTCCGTGGGGCCTCCATGGAGCTGGGCCCAGCCGGCGGTCAGGAGACCGGCGGCAAGGGAATAGAGGAGAACGAGCAGAATCGAGACCAGGGCGACCGTGGCCTTCCCCCTGGCGGGGAATCTTCGAGGCGCTGCCTCCGTATGCCAGGAAGCGGTTTCCTTTCCCCGATGGGCCGGCGGAAAGACGCTCCAGAACCCCCAGATGCACCCGCCGATCAGGATGGCCGCCATGGACCAGAGCAGGGCCCCGGCCGCCATGACCGGCAGGCCGACCGATAGACTGTCCCGGTTGATCCCGATTGAATTCAGCGCAGCCAGTCCCACTACTGCCGTGACGACCAGGGCGAACCTCCCGATGCCGCGGCGCAGGGCCGGGGCCCAAAGCTGCAGGGCCAAAAGACCGATGAGGGAGAAACAGCCCGCAAGAAAGAACGCTCCCAGCAGGAGCTGGCCGTAGGAGGTCAGATTGTCGTACGGCCACCAGAACATCACGGCATTCCCGAACAGGAACGCCCCCGGCACGAAGATCACCGCCGCCCAGAAGGCCTCGAATGCCGACAGTAGTTTCAGGTTGCGCCCGGGACCGGCCTTGGCCACTCCGGCGTAGCCGGCGGCAAGCTCCGCCGGGCTCCCGAATCCCTCCAGGACCTTTCCCAGAACGTCGGTCGTGACCTCCTTCATGCCCTGCTCCCCGGCCACAATCTCGGTTTTCTCTCTCAGGGCGCCGTCGATCTCCTCCAGGATGGCCATCCTCTCCTTGGCATCGACCTCGTCCAGGCACTTCCGGACCTCGTCCAGATAACCTTCCAGCATTTCCCGGGCGATCCCATCGATGACGATGCCGCTTCTTGGGGTCATGGAGGTCAGCTCCCTGCCCGCTTCACCAACTACATGGCGGGGCTATGTATGTATAACTGCTATGTAGCATATAAATCCTTTGGTCATATTGTGGAAAAGGCAGCAGGCAGCGGGCAGCGGTGGACGATACGACCGTCCTCCGCTGCCTGCTGCCCATTGCCCCACCGCTGCCAGCTGGCCGCTGCCCCTATTTCTTCGCATAAAATGAATAGTCCACATCCAGCGTCCAGTCATTGCCGGTGTCCGTGTAGGCCACCAGGCTGAGCGGGTGGATGTAGTCCCCGCAGGCGCCGCACACCACCGTCACCTCATAGGTGCCTGTGCCGCTGCGGTCGCCTGGCCGGGCGGGGGTAAACTCCACCATTACCGTCACGGTCCCCTCCTCGCCCCTTACATTGGCCACCGGCCGCGCCTCGACCGGGGTCCCGTTGGGGGGCGTGACCCGGAGGCCGAACTGGTCGGGCTGGTTCTCGTAGGTCCGAAGGAACCGCTGCATGTCAGCCTCGTCGGTCCACCTGAGCGTGAAAGAGACGTTTATCAGGTTGGATTCGTCCAATGTCACCTGCTCGACGCTGTCGCTGTTCTCCTGGCCCCGGCCGGAGGCCGTCTCCGTGCCCGTCGCAATCATGTAGGAGCTCCAGCCGCCGCCCGTCCCGCCCGCGCCGTCGCGCAGGAAACCGTCCGTCCCGCCCCCGAACGACCCCGCAAGGAGGAGGGGCACCACGGCCAGGCAGGCCAGAATCGACAGTCTGGAGCGGAACAGCCGCGCGAACATTGCGCCCCCGCCCGCCGCAATGCCGGCGCCCGGCGCGCCTCCGGAGACCGTTTCCAGCGCCGCGACGCCGCCGGCCGTCCCGGCCGGCGCTCCCGCCCCTTCCTCGTCCGCACCGTCCTCCTTTCTCCGCCCGACGGTCTGGCTGTAGAGCAGCAGGAGCGAGATGGTCACGAGGCCCACCGCAGCTATGGCGCCCCAGAAGAGCTTGGGCCGGTGCATGACCTCGGCGAAAGAGGCGTACATCACGCCGCCCAGGACGTTCCCCAGCGTCAGCCCTATCAGTGGCGGCATGAAGGCGTAGGCCATGTACACCGTCACCCGGTCCTTGGGGGCTATCTTCGAGACATAGGCGATGTAGGTCGGGTGGGTCACGAACTCCCCGATGGAGAATATCACTATCCCGACGAAAAAGACGGCCGCCACGGTGGTCAGGCCCAGCACGAGCAGCCCGGCGATGAAGATGCCCATGCCCAGAATCATCACCTTGAGCGAGTCGTATCTCGCGTACATGCGCCCGAGGAAGGGGCCCACGAGGATGATCGTGCCCGGGTTGACCACCGCCACGAGCGCCGGGGGGAACCAGTCCCCGAGCACCCCGAAGTCGAGCGCGTAGAGAAGCAGCGCCAGGTGGTTCGTGGCGTACATGAACCAGAACCCGGAGTAGATAAGCAGCAGGGCCATGAAACGGTGGTCCCGGAGGACCAGCGCCGCGCCCTTGAAGACCTCCAGGACGCTCTTTCCGGGGTTGGAGGGGACCGGGTTTCGGAACACCAGGAGCGCCAGCGCCAGGTTGACGGTTATCAGCGCGCCGGAGAGGTAGAAGACCAAGACGTACTGCTCCTTCGGGATGGCAAAGGAGATCAGCAGGGGCATCGAGAAAGAGCCCAGGTTGATCATCCAATAATAGATGCTGTATCCCAAATTCCGGTCCTTCGGGCCGGTGGTGTGGGCTATCGACGCCGATATTATCGGCTTGAAGCTGCCCACGCCGGTCCCGAAGACGATGAACGCCAGCACGAACGCCTCGAACGTGGTCATGAACGAGGAAGCGAGGTAGCCCCCGACTATGAGCGTCAAAGACAGGACGAGCATCGGCCTGAAGCCGTACTTCTCCACCAGCGCCCCGCTGACTATGGGCAGAAGGTACAGGAAAGGCGTGAGTATCCCGAGCAGCACCCCGAAGGCGGTGGAGGCGAAATGCAGGCTGTAGACGAGGTAGTAGGGCAGGACCGCCAGGATACCGTAGTAGGCGCCCCGCTCGAAGAGCTCCATCGTGTTGACGACCCAGAACAGGCGCGGGAAGCGCCCCAAGAGCCCCCGAAGGTCCGCCATCCGGTCCACCGCTTCCCCGATTCTCCGTCGGGGCGGAAGATGAAGGGCGGTATTCTATTTATAGATTGTTGAAAGGCCTCAGGCCTTTTGATAGAATGAGTATTCCACATCCAGCGTCCAGGCGTTCCCGGCGTCGGTGTAGCCTATCGGGCTCGTCGGTCCAGGTGAGCGTGAAGGTCACGTTGAGCAGGTTCCGGTCGTCGATCCGGACCCGCTCCGTCGTGTCCGTGTTGGCGTTCAGGTAGCCGTCCGCAGAGAGGGGCGACTCCCAGGCGGGGTGCCTCCTGATCCGGGCCTCCACGGGGACCGGTGCCACCCGGTCCGATTCCGCGGCCGCTCCGGCCTCCCGGGAAGCTGACACGGCCTCCGCCTCATTCCAGGCCCCCCCGGCCTTGTGTCGGCCGAGGTACAGGCTGTAGAGCATCAGGCAGGCTATCGTCAGGAGCCCCACCGACGCGACAATGGCCCAGAAGAACCCGGGCCGGTGCGCCCCCTCGGCGAATATCGTGTATGCCAGGGCCACCAGGAAGTTTCCGGAGGCGTAACCTATCAGCGCCGGCATGAAGCTGTAGCCCATGTAGACGGGAACCTTGTCCCGGGGCGCTATCTTGGAGACGTAGCTTATGTAGGTGGGGTGGACGATGAACCCGGCGATGGAGAATATGACTATCCCGGCGACGAAGAAGGGCCAGGTGCCCGGCAGGCCCATGATGAGCAGCCCGCCGATGAATATCACCATTCCGCCGATCATCGCGTGCAGCGAGTCGAACCTCTCCACCAGCTTGCCCAGGAACGGCCCGGCGGCCAGAATCGTCACGGGGTTGACCACCGCCACCATCGCCGGCGCCACGTCCCAAACCCTGAAGTCCACCATGAAGAGCGTGATGGCGGCGTTGTTCACGGCGTACATGAACCAGAAGCCCGAGTAGATCACGAGAAGTATCATGAAGCGGTGGTCCCTGAGCACCATCGCGGCGCCCGCAAGCACCCCGGAGACGCTCTTTCCCGGGTCCGGCCCCACCGGGTTCCGGAACAGCAGGAACGAGATGGCGAAGTTGGCCACCATGAGCTCGAACGTGGTCGATGTGCCGGCCAGGGCGTAGCCGGCCGCGATCACCGCGAACGCCGGCACCATCACCGCGCGGAAGCCGTACTTCTGGGCGAGGGCGCCGCTGACAGACCATGTGATAGGGCAGGGCCGCTATCATCCCGTAGTAGGCGCCCCTCTCGACGAGCTCGAGCGTGTTCACCACCCAAAAGACCCGGGGGAACCTCCCGAAGAGCCCGTTGAGCGCCATGGGACCTTTGCCGCCCGGGTCCAGCGCCATGCCCGTTTATATAATATTTTGCCCGCCCGATTCGGCCGGCCGGGACCGCCCCGCGATCCGCATCCCCGACCGGGCGGCCCGCTACCGCCCGGCGTTCAGAGAACGGCGACCATGAAGGGCCAGAAACGCTATCCCGGCGGCCCACTGGAAGGCGAGGTACGGGAGCATCTTCCGCCTGTGCCTTCTCCAGAGGTCGGCCCTGACCCTGGCAAGATCGGACGTTTGGTCTTTTCCGGTCCGGGCCTCCATCGTCCACCACCTCCCAGCATTCCCCTAGCCGGCCTGGCCTTTCGTCTCCCGCGATTCCAAATATCTCTCCATGCCGGCAAGGACCATGCCGATGACGAAAAAGGCCGATCATCCGACCATCAACAGGAACACGGCCACCATCACGGCCTTGATCCCGTCCCTCCGTTCTCGTTCATCCTGCCGGGGGATGATGAAAGCGCGCCAGAACACGGGGATGAAGAGGATGATTCCAAAAAGATGAAATAGCCTTCGCATCTTTCATTGTCCGGACCCCCCAGGGATGCCCATCGTCATTCACGGCACGTGGAAGTCACGGACCCCGGGTTGAAATCCGAGGCATGTACCTTTGTCCCCGGTCTCGCAGATGCTCGAGCCTTTTCGACGATAATGTGTTGGTGCCACCAGCCAAGGTCAAACATATTTCTTTGCTCCTTTCGAAGCCACGATCCGGACATCCTGGCATCTCTTAAGAACTAGCAGATCATTGTCTCCCGTGATTATCATTTCGCATTTTGCGGCAACCGCCGCGGCAAGGACATGACGGTCCTTTCTGTCCCGTACAATATCGAACTGATCAAGCATATTGAGGTATTTTGCGCCGGGAACAATCTCCATTCCGCTGATCCGAATGAATTCGTCCACCAGTTTAGCATGTTCCGGGAGCTTCTCCAGCATGACCCGGAAAACCTCTTCATGGATGTGGTTTGATGTCACCAACTGGTGGCCTTTCCGTAATACGTGGGTCAGGACATCCAGCTCATTCCTGTCGAAAACTAACGCCGAAATCAGTATATTAGAATCAATGAATACTCTCACGCTGTCGCCATCCTCTTCCGGGTCCTCTCGAGCGCTTTCAGAAGCTCCTTTTTGGTGATCTTTTTACGTTTTGCGTCGGCCCCGAGTATCTTTTGGATCTCCTTCATCCGAAGCTCCGCCTTCTTCATCAGCACATATCCCCCGATACGCTCGACGACCAGGTAACTGTCGTCCTCGATCCCGATCGCATTCCTGATCCCCACCGGAAGGGTGATCTGGCCCTTCGAGGTCACCTTCACGACATCGGCCATTGTTCCACCGATATCAAAGTAAGGATTCCTTACCTATTAATGGTTTCGGTCGAAAAAACAAGCATATACCTTCGTTTAGAACGAATATGACCGAATATCGTCCCCCAACCACCAACGAGTCAGATGCTTTGTATTGTCGGGCATCTGACCGATATCAGAGTCCGACGAAAGTCACCGACCCCGTTTTGAAAAACGAGGCACGACGACGGACGACCTCGCTGTCACTCATACCGTCACCACGACCTCGTTGGGCCCACGAACCTTGATTTTCACGACCCTCCCTTTGGTCAGGCCCAGCGCCTTGATAAGGTGCATCGGCAACCGGAGGACGTAAGAGTTTCCTGATGTGGTTATTTTACCGTCCATTATCTCGTCTTTGATTTTCCGGTACTCGGACAATTTCATCGCGTCCTCTCCGTTGAGATATCCCTCACCGCATTTGGGACATTCCGATCCGCGGACGCTCATCCCCTCTATCTTGAACATTCGCGGCTTTGTCCAAGTTCCGCATACGCATTTTATGACTTCTTTATACATTTCATTCTTTGCCATGGACCTCACCAACATGGGTTATCAACCAAATCATCTCATCATTCCAACGAGTCAGGGATTTGACGACTACGACACGTACTATTTTTCCTTTCATAAACAGGCACCTCTCCAGGGTGCCGTCTTTCCTTTTTGATCTTGAGCAGTCATATCCTTCCTCCAATACCCGGCAGAGGTCCGGAAGGTACAACTCAAGCTGACGCATCTCCCTGTCAGCAGCACGGGACTGCCTGACCTTGAGCCCGTTCCATGTTGGATATATGTACTTACCACCTGTAAGTATATGGCGTCATCACATATTAATAATTTATGGCCATTTTGAGACGTGCGGTTACTAAACCCCGGCCCAATCCATCAGAAATCTGCCCGTTGCGCCTGACAGCCACGGTCCAGTTCTCGACGAAAGTCACGAACCCCGGGTTAGAAACCCGAGGCATGTCGACGCCGTCCCCATCGATGAGCGCATGCCTCGGGTTTCCCCCTGACGGCCGAAGAACCGCCTTGTGAAGCATCTTGTTCTCGTCTCGCAGTTGGATTTGAGGGGGCAATTGGTGGTTTCCCATGCGTGATCCCCCAGGCGCCAAAGAATCCATCAAGAGCTTCAAACGCAGGGTGAAGTTCCGCTTACCGCATGTCCTTTTTGGCATTTTCCTCCAAATCACCATTGGATTGTGTCCATATCAATGCTTCCACGAAGAAATGTCCACAATTTTCCAGCGATCAATATCTGTCGATCACTAATATTCGATGCTCGGTTTCTTTTCCCCATATGAACTTGCACATTGTATTTTCTAACAATATATCTATGGTTCTCTTCAGCAAGGAAATCTTATCCTTCATTCATTTTCCAAAGTAAGATCGATATTCTTGATATTACATAGTACTTTCCTAAACTTTTTCAAATCTAAGGGGGATAATCCGTCTAATATGAGAAGCCCGGGTCTATCTATATCATCTTGCCAAAATGTCAATCGATTGGTTTTAAGATTAAAGTTTACCACAAGTTTAGACGAAAACATGAATTCCACTTTTGAAAAGACATTGAATAGTGTAAATCCTTCGAACCTCGACAGAATGTCGAACTTTTAGGCGGGGGCCCCTGGCGCATTGACAACATCAAGGATATCGAGGATTCCGGAAATGTTCTGCTCGAGCGAAGTATATGTATCGTCAAGCTTCGAGAGAAGATCTGCTTTTGATTCCCCGGGGACATACTCTCTGCGAGATATCCTGGGTTCCTGGCTAATTCGAAACACGT
>Ga0194113_10004129_pt1 | contig 19122 bp, 17 predicted proteins | sample TA2MahC200mmetaG_FD_146193 | JGI IMG/M metagenome (GOLD analysis project Ga0194113, IMG submission 146193) | Freshwater microbial communities from Lake Tanganyika, Tanzania - TA2015017 Mahale Deep Cast 200m | ecosystem: Environmental > Aquatic > Freshwater > Lake | place: Tanzania: Lake... | reverse complement strand
GCGGCAATCAGCTTGAAGGAGGCTTGGGAACATGAAGAACAAGGAAACCGAAAACATCCGGCCGGGGTACCTGAGACGCGCTGCGGCGGCGAAATACCTGGGCGTCAGCATCCGCACCCTGGGCAACCTGCAGGCATCGAGGAGGGTGCCTTTCAGTAAACTGGGCGAGAAAACATGCCTGTTCAGGATCAGCGATCTCGACGCGATGGTGGCACGGTTCCGGCAGGACTGCATCGGAGGCGCCGCTTGAGAGGCGGCAGGGAAGCGGGGTTGCAGCGAAATCCTGAAAAGAAACGGTCAAAAGCGGGTATCTGGTGGTGACAAATTGCTGACAAAACACCTGCCAAAAACTGCCTTTTTATGCCATTTTCAGGACTATGCCAAGAGATACGTTTTACCCGTTTATTGACATCTAAACCTCTTATATTCAACGGTTTAGAGTGGTAGGCCGCGCGGGAGTCGAACCCGCGACCACATGATTAAAAGTCATGTGCTCTACCAACTGAGCTAGCGGCCTTTAGAAAGCGGGCATGATGAAAACAGAATTAGGGGGTTCTGTCAAGTATGGTGTAAAATAATTCCGCTCCGACGCCCCGTAAAACGGCCGTTATCATAGGTGACGGCGCCGTTGATCACGACGTGTCGCATGCCGGTGGCAAAACAATGGGGGGCTCCATAGGTAGCCGTGGAAGCGAAGGATGTGGGATCCCACACCGCTACGTCTGCATGGTACCCTGGCGCAATTCGTCCGCGTTCGGAGAGCCCAAACGCCTCAGCGGGGAGGCCTGTCATGCGATGGATCGCCTCGGATGCGTCCATCAGCCCTTCATCGACGGCCATCCGGAAGAATCGCGGCATGGTGCCGTACGCCCGCGGGTGCGGATGGTCGGCGCCAAGCACCCCGGTGGGGGCGCGCAGCGAGGCGTCGCTGCCGACCATGACCCAGGGCTGGCGGTAGATCCGCCGCAGATTGTCTTCCGACATGCCTCCGAAGAACGCGCCGGTTTTAGCCCTCCCTTCGCGGATCAGCCATGCCGCCGTTGCGCCGGGTGTCTCGCCGCGCTGCCGTGCGGCATCGGCCAGGGAACTGCCGCAGTAGGCTTGGCTCGGACTGGAATAACAGCCGCCCACGATCACACCGGACCAGTCGATCTCCGCCGCATCGAGTTCGGCGACAACCCGCGCACGTGTCTCCGGATCGTCCAGCGTTCTCAGAATCACCGCAGGTCCGCCGTCCGAAGCCCAGTTGGGAAGGATCATGTCCAGCTCGGTGGCGCCGAACGTGTAGGGATAGCGGTCGGCATAAACGGCCAGGCCCAAGGCGCGCGCGCGCTCAATCCGCTCCAGCGCGGCATCGATCTTGTGCCAGTTGCGCGGGTGAGCCGTCTTGAGATGCGAGATTTGGATGCGGATACCGGTCGCGCGGGTCAGGGCGAGTACCTCATCAAGCGCCTCCAACAGGTGGTCGCCCTCGCTGCGCATGTGGGTGGCGTACCCGGCCCCCCGGGCAGCCGCCGCGGAGGCGAGCTTGAGCACTTCGTCGGGTAGCGCAAATTTGCCAGGCTGGTAGACCAGCCCGGTGCTCAGTCCCGAGGCACCCTCGTCGAGCGCCTGCTCCAGGTTGCGGATCATCCGCGCCGTCTCTCCCGCGTCGGCCGGACGCGGCGCATAGCCCATGACCCCTTTGCGGAGGGTATTGTGGCCGACGTAGAGCTTGGCATTGACAGCGGGGCGAACCTCCTCCCACAGCGCACGATACTCGGCGACCGTGCGCCAGGTGGAACCGGGTTCGCCGGTCGCGCGGAGGCGGCCACGGCCGCCCGAACATCGCGGATAGATCATCGCGGCCCAATCTGAGGCGAGGCACTGGTCGTCCAGCGCGGGCACCCCGCTGCCGCCGCATTGACCGACCACTTCGGTGGTGATCCCCTGAGAGACCTTGCTGGGCGCATCGGGCTCCAGCAGCAGATAGGTGTCGGAGTGCGAGTGGGCGTCAATGAAGCCTGGCGTGACCCAGCAGGCGGTGGCATCGATGCGTTCGCGGGCCTCGACGGCGCGGAGGTCGCAGACCGCCGTGATACGGCCTCGGTGCACGCCCACGTCGGCTCGGACGGGGCGCGCCCCGCACGTTCCGTCTATCACCGTACCGCCTGCCAGGATGAGGTCAAACATAGGTGGACCCAGTGTAGCCGAGCGGGGGAAGGGAGACAATGCCGAATGTCGGACCGGTGGCGGAATATTCTGATCTTTCAGCGACGTGCAGTCGATGATACACTACACCCATGAGCAAGACGGCGATTAGTATTGCGGCGATCTGGCAGGTGGTGCTGCTGATGGCACCTTACCTGTTGCTGGGGTTTGCTGTGGCTGGAGCGCTCTCGGTTGTATTGACGCCCGCCTGGGTCGCGCGCCACCTCGGCCGACGTGGGGTGGGGCAAGTGGTGAAGGCCGCGCTGTTGGGCGTGCCGCTGCCGCTATGCTCGTGCGGCGTGATACCGCTGGCCTTCTCGTTGCGCAAGGCGGGCGCGGGGAAGGGTGCCACCGTCAGTTTCCTTGCCTCCACCCCGCAGACGGGCGTGGACAGTATTCTTCTCACCTATTCCCTGCTGGGGCCCATCATCACGGTCCTTCGCGTCGCAGCGGCGTTTGTCTCGGGCATTGTGGCGGGGCTACTGACGGATTGGGTGTGCGGTGAGGATGCGGTTGCGCCAGTGGCGCAACCGCCCGCGACGTCGGGGTCATGTTGCTGCGGTGACGGTGTGAAGCCGGCTTTCCCGGCTACGACGGGAGCGGGTGAGTCGTGTTGTGAGGGACATGCGGTGCCCGCCGAGGCGGTCCGTGGCGAGCCATCCGTCTGGCTGCGCGCGCTTCAGACCGGATTCGTGACGTTGCCGCGTGACATGGCCCGGCCGTTGATTCTAGGCGTGCTGATATCGGGCGTGGTGTCGGGCGTGGTGCCGGAGGATTTTTTTGCCGGACGCCTCCCGCCCGGAATCGCCTCGTATGCGCTGGCGCTGGCGATCGGCATTCCGATCTACGTCTGTTCGGCCTCGTCGGTTCCGATCGCGGCAACCTTTATTCACATGGGTGTCTCGCCAGGAGCGGCGATGGTTTTTTTGATCTCGGGGCCGGCGACCAATGCGGCTGGAATCGTGGCGATGTGGCGGCAGATTGGCCGCGCGGGCACGGCCGCCTATCTGGGGGCGATCGGACTCGTCTCCTGCCTTGCGGGAGTCCTGCTGGACGGTGTGATTGCTGGCGTCCGCGAGAGTGTGCCGATCATTCAGCCCGCGCATGACCATGCCGGGCAGGGCTCGGTCTGGTCGGTGGCGGCGGCGGTCCTGCTGCTGCTGCTGCTGCTTCCCGGCCTGTTGCGAAACACGCCTGCGAGCGGGACGGATCGGGAGCGGGAGGGGCTGGCATCATGACCGACATCTATGGCAACCCCTACCGCAGTCTAGCGGTCGCCCTCTGGCGCTGGGCGGAGTTTGCGGCGCTCTACATCGGCGTGCCTCTGGCGCTCCGGTTTCTGGTTCCGGCGCGTGCCCTGCTGCCCGTGTTGTGGGTCGCAGGGGCTGTGATCTGGTTCTCCCTGTCTCGGAAGCCATGGCCTGATCGGATGCGGGTGCTCTACGCCTGGGACGGCGGGAGGTATCGGATCAAACCCGTCTTGCTGCGTTTTTTGGCTGCGGCGCTGATCCTCACGCTGGCGCTGGCGCTGTTTGAGCCTGACGTGCTGTTCAGCCTTCCGCGCCAGAAGCCTGTGCTGTGGGGGATGATCCTGATCGGTTATCCCCTGATTTCGGTCTGTCCGCAGGGGATCATCTACCGCGTCTTCTATGAGGCCCGCTATACGGCGTTGTTCGGAGCCCATTCGCGCGTGTCCCTGATCGCTGGGGCGGCGGTGTTCAGTCTGGCGCATCTGCCGTTTCGCAATCCGTGGGCGATGCTCTTCACGTTCTTCGGCGGGCTGATGTTCTTGTCAACGTACCGCGCGACGCGGCGCGTCGGCCTCTCCAATCTCGAACACGCGCTGTACGGCGACTTCCTGTTCACCGTCGGGTGGGGTAAATACCTCTACCATGGAACCCAAGCCATCGCCGAGGCGGTGACGGGGTAGGGGCCGCTCGCCGGAACACGTCATCACCAAGCAACAGGAAGGCCTATGTACTACATTCAAACCAAGAGCGACCTGCAAAATCTGGTCGGTCGATTGATGGATCAACCGCGCGTGGCGCTGGATACGGAGTTTGTCTGGGAGCGGACATTCTATCCGATCCTCGGTCTGGTCCAGATGGCGCTGGCCGATGGGACCTGTCATCTGATCGATACGGTGGCCGTTCCCGATCTGTCGCCACTGGCCGATATGCTCGCCGACCCCCGGATCGAAAAGATTTTGCACGATGCGCCGCAGGATTTGATGATCCTGACCCGCGCATCAGGCGCTCCGGCACGGCATGTCTTTGACACGCGTCTTGCGGCCGGATTCGCCGGACTGGACAGTCAGACCTCGCTCCAGAATCTGCTGGCCGTTCTCCTGGGGGTGCAGTTGCAGAAGGGCCAGACCCGCACGGATTGGACGGTTCGTCCGCTGTCCCCCGAACAGGTGGACTATGCCGTTGATGATGTCCGGCACATGGTTCGTGCGGCAGACCTGTTGAGGGAGAAGGCCAGGGCTGCGGGCGTGGAGGCCTGGATGGACGAGGAAATGGGTGAGCTTTATGACAAGGCGGAGTACCGGGACGCCGCGCCTGAGAACGCTTACACCCGCATCCGCGCCGGGATGTGTATGCCACCCCGCAACCTTGCCGTCCTCAAGGAACTGGCAGCTTGGCGTGAGCGGACGGCGCGTGAGGCGGATCTGCCGCGCGGGTTTGTGGCTGCCGATCATGAATTGGTGTCGGTGGCCCAGGCGTTGCCCGTCAACGAGGCCGGGCTGGCCGCATGCAGACAGGTCGATCCGCGCATGGCGCGCCGACGCGGTCCGGATCTGCTCGCTGCCGTGCAGCGCGGACTGAATGTGCCCGAATCGGAAAGGCCACAGCCGCTCGGGCAGCCCGATGAACAGCAGGCCGGAAAGGGCCGCATTCAGGCCTTGCAGGCGGTGATCCGGAAGAAAGCGGAGGCGCGGATGATCGACGCGCGGATCGTGGCCACAAAGGCAGATATGATCCGGATGCTGATTGCAGATTCCGAAGCCGGTGCACGACCTGAAGACCACCGTCTGCTGCGGGGCTGGCGTGCGGAACTGCTGGGCCCGTGCAACACAACAGGCGCTCCGCGCGGGTGCGGATCGGCTGGAGAAACGCTCGATTTGCGATGCGAACACGGAGTTGGAAGCCGCTGAGACACAATGGTACGGAGACGGGCAGTTCAGGTTATAGCGTCAACACAAAAGGATAATGAGAATGAAAGAGAATCAGATGGAGTTCCGGGGTGTGACGGTGCAAGCTAAGGCCAATGTCTATTTTGACGGAAAGGTTGTCAGTCATACGATCCTTCTGGCGGACGGGACGCGCAAGTCGGTCGGTGTGATCTTTCCGGGCCAGTTCCACTTTGGCACGGCCCAGGCGGAGCGGATGGAAATCACTGTCGGCGACTGTGCCGTCAAACTGAATGGGCAATCGGAATGGACCCGGTATGCCGCCGGACACTCGTTTGAGGTGCCCGCCAAGTCCGGATTCGACATTGAAGTGAAGTCCGGATTTATGGAATACGTGTGTACGTTTCTGCACTGACCGGTCAATCGCCAGAACGTCCGATACGATCAGGGATTTAGGGATTTATATGGGTCTGGTATTGCCCTCACTCACGCCTTTGGCGTATACTATGGATCAATTTGAAACAGAGGACAGGCCCAGCGCGGAGAGTGTCTCATGTTGTGTGAAAAATGCAGGCAACGGCAGGCCGAGATCGCCATCCGGGAGGAGTCCGGGGGCGAAACGCGCGAGTTGTACGTGTGCCAGGCATGTGCGGGTGCGGGCGGGCTGATCGACAAAAAACTGACATCCATGGTCGAGATGATTTTCGACGCGGCGCTGGGACTGGTAGCGCGTCCCGTCGGGGCGCAGACGGCGGCCGACGACCCGGTGTGTCCGGTTTGCGGCATGACCCGGCAGGCGTTTCGCAAGCGTGAACGTTTGGGGTGCGAGGCCTGTTACACGGCCTTCCGGCGTGATACCGAGGCGATGATCCGCGACATGCACGCGGGCGTTCGCCATGTCGGCAAGGTGCCCGCCGGGGCGGTTGCGGCGCGAACCTGTGCCGAGCTGGAGCGGGCACTGAAACGGGCCATCGCCTCGCAGCGTTTTGAGGAGGCGGCCCGGTTGCGCGACGCGCTGGCAACGATGTCGAGTCCGGGCAAATCCGCACGTGTGGACGGAGGCGCAAAAGGGGGGGAACATGCTCCTCAATGAGCCCGATGAGCCGAAGGCCACGGGCGTGCCGATCAAAGGCCAGCTCCCCGAGCCTCAGATCATCATGAGCAGCCGGGTGCGGCTCGCCCGCAACCTGCGCGGCGAGCGATTTCCCGACTGGGCCTCTGAGCGGGAGCGCGTGGAGGTGCTGCGGCGGGTCGGCGCGGCGGCGGTGTTGGCCGCAGAGCATCCGGATGCCCAGGTCATCCCGATGGAGGGGAGTGATGGCGTGCGGATGGAAACAATGCGCGAACGATCCCTCATCAGCCAGGATCTGGTGGATCGTGGCGTGGGCGCAGGCTTTGTCTATGCGGGGATCCGCTCGCTCTCGGTGATGATCAACGAGGAAGACCACATCCGCATCCAGGCATTTGCACAGGGGCTGGGGCTGTCGCGCGCCTGGGAAATTGCCGATGCCTTTGACACGCGCCTGGAAAAGCTCCTGCCGTATGCGTTCTCGGAGCGTCTGGGGTATCTGACGGCCTGTCCGAGCAACATTGGGACGGGGATGCGCGCGAGTGTGATGGTACACCTTCCGGGATTGCGGCTCAGCGGCGACCTCGACGCGGTGATCAGGGGATTGGAGCGGTTGCGATTTACGGTGCGGGGCATCGGCGGTGAGGGATCCGCGGCCTCGGGCCACCGGTTCCAGATTTCCAACCAGGGAACGCTCGGACTGAATGAGCAGGCGGTCATCGCTTCGCTTGAGCGCGTGACGATCGCGGTGGCACGCCAGGAGGGGCTGGCTCGCAAGCGGGTGCTGCGTGACATGCCCGTGGTGGTCCAGGATTGCGTTTCGCGCGCGCTGGCGATTTTGCAGAACGCGCACCTGATCCAGACCGATGAGGCACTGGACTATCTCTCTGCGGTCAGGATGGGGATCGAAATGGGGGTGATTCAAGATGCCCGTCCCGACGTTTTGGAGATGCTGGAGTTGAGGGTCCATCCGGGCCATCTGCAGGATTATCTGAAGGAGGAACTGGACCCCGAACAACGGGACCTGCGCCGAGCCGACCTGTTGCGCGAAAGCCTCGGATTCTGGACTGTCAAGGAGTGGCTGGTGCGAAAAGCCCGAAAACGATTGATTGTGAAGGAGAAAAAATGAGCGGTTTTGATGGTTTCACCGCACGCGCGCAGCGTGCCATTCAACTGGCGGCCAAAGAGGCGGATCGTTTCAACCACCCGTACATCGGCACCGAGCATATTTTGCTTGGACTGATCGCGCTGGGTGAGGGGATTGCGGTCGAGGTGCTCGAAGGGATGGGCCTTTCCCTGGAGGATATCCGGCTGGCGGTCGATCGCATGGTCGGTCAGGGCGGCGAGACCCGGACGTTGGGGGCAAAACCCTACACGCCCCGTGCCAAGAAGGTTTTTCAGCTTGCGACCAACGAGGCGCGGGCGCTCACCCAGCCCGAGGTCGGCACCGAGCACCTGCTCCTCGCGCTGCTCCGCGAGGGAGAGGGCGTGGCGGCCCAGGTGTTGATGGGCTTCAACATCACGTTGGAGGACCTGCAGGCGGCGATACACAAGTACCTCGATGCGAATTTCGACGAGGACGACGGTGTAGCCGATGGCGCGCCGGGCGCTGCGGCGCATCAGACCGGCGCGGCCGAGGCCGCCACCCCGACGAAGCCGGGCGAGCCCGCCGCCAAGGCAAAGACGAAGACGCCCGCGCTCAACGCGTTCGGGCGTGATCTCACCGAATTGGCGAAGAAGGGTGAACTGGATCCGGTGGTCGGGCGCAAGAACGAGCTGGAGCGGGTCATCCAGATCCTGTGCCGGCGGACCAAAAACAACGCGGCGCTTCTGGGCGAGGCCGGTGTCGGCAAGACGGCGGTGGTCGAGGGGCTCGCTCAGGCGATCATTTCGGGCGATGTCCCTGAGCGGATGCGCGGCCGGCGCGTCGTGGCGCTGGACATGGCGCTGATGGTCGCAGGCACCAAATACCGCGGTCAGTTCGAAGAGCGGATCAAGGCGGTGATGGACGAGATCCGGCGCGAGAAGAACGTGATCCTCTTTCTGGATGAGCTGCACACGATCGTCGGCGCGGGCAGCGCCGAGGGGACGATGGATGCCTCCAACATCATCAAACCGGCGCTGGCTCGGGGCGAGTTGCAATGCATCGGCGCAACCACGCTTAACGAGTTCCGCAAGTCGATCGAAAAGGATGCGGCGCTGGAACGGCGGTTCCAGACTGTGCGCGTCGACGAGCCGACGATCGATGACTCAATCGCCATTCTCAAGGGGATTCGCGAGCGCTACGAGCAGCACCACAACGTGCTTTATTCCGATGATGCGCTCGTGGCGGCGGTCCAGCTCACGGCCCGCTATCTTCCCGGGCGGCAGCTTCCCGACAAGGCGATCGATGCGATCGATGAGGGCGGCGCCCGCGTCCGAATGGGCGCGGCGGTGCGCCCGCCGGACCTGCGCGAGCACGAGGCGAAAATCGCCGCTATCGTGAAGCGCAAGGATGAGGCGATCAAGGGGCAGCACTTCGAGGAGGCGGCGGCGCTGCGCGACGCCGAGCGGCAGACCAAGGAGGATCTCGAAAAGATCGTCAAAAGCTGGCGTGAGGAACATGCCGAGAAGGCGCTGCCGGTGTCGGTTGACGACATCATGACAACCGTGGCGCGCATTTCCGGCGTGCCGCTGGAACGGATGAGCGAAGGCGAGCTGGCGCGGTTGCTGAAGCTGGAGGAGACGCTGAAGGGTGTCGTGATCGGCCAGGAGCCTGCGGTCCAGGCCGTGGCGAGGGCACTGCGGCGGTCACGGGCGGACCTCAAGGATCCCCGCCGTCCGATCGGCACCTTCATTTTTCTCGGACCGACCGGTGTCGGCAAGACGCTATTGGCCAAGGCGATCGCCGAGCGAATGTTCGGCGATGAAAAAGCGCTGATCCAGATCGACATGTCGGAGTACATGGAGAAGTTCAACGTGTCACGTCTCGTCGGCTCGCCGCCGGGATACATCGGCCACGAGGAGGGCGGGCAACTCACCGAACGGGTGCGGCGGCGCCCGTACAGCGTGGTGCTGTTCGACGAAGTGGAGAAGGCGCACCCCGACGTGATGCACATGATGTTGCAGATCCTCGAAGAGGGGAAGCTAACCGATAGTCTCGGCCGTCAGGTCGACTTCCGTAACACGGTGGTGATCCTGACGTCCAATCTTGGCTTCGATTTTGCCCGATCCAACAAGGGGCTTGGATTCTCCCGCGGCACGGAAGCTGACGATTTTGAGCGTCTCAAGAGCCAGTTGCTCGCCGAGGCTCGGATGGTGTTCAAGCCTGAGCTCCTCAACCGGTTCGACGACATCATTGTGTTCCGCAAGCTTGAGCGGGATGATGTGGCGAAGATCCTCGTGTTGGAGCTGGCGCGCGTCCGGGGCCGCTTGGAGGCCAAGGGCATCACGCTGGACGTTTCGCCCGAAGCGACGGCGTTTCTTATCGACAAGGGATACGACCCGGCGCTTGGCGCCCGTCCCCTCCGGCGGGCCATCGAGCGGTACGTTGAAGACCCGCTCTCCGACGAGTTGCTCCGGTCGGTGTTCAAAGCCGGACCGATCCGCGTCGAGCCCGACCCCGATGGCGTCGGACTCCGCTTCCGCCATGCGTCGGCTGAGGGTGCGACGGCGGGCGCGTGAGCACGGACCGTCTGCGGTGCCATGCTGGACATGCAGGCCCAACTCGCCGACAAGCTCGGCATTCGGCAGAACATGGTCAGCGACTACGAGCGTGGGCGTCGCACCTATTCCGATTCAATGGCCAATCGGATCAGCCAGACGCTCCAGGTTAAGGAAGAGCACATCAAATACGGAAGCGATTCGGGATAGGATCGCCCCTCCCACGCCACCTAATCGTACGGATCGCGTACTGAACGGTTCGGCGCTTGAATGCGATGCGCACCCTTAACCGCCACCCTGACTTCGCTACCCGACCCGCTTCCAACGATCCTGCCGTTCCTTTAGATTTTCTTCTGGATTTACAACCCAATTTTGTGCACACTCTTGGGGATGTGAAAAGGGTGACAACACAGGGGAGACGGGAGTATGACGGCTGACTTCGAGAAACGGGTACGGGAATTGATTGCCGAGCAGTTAGGCGTGGCCGTCGAGCAGGTGGTCACCGACGCCAACCTTGTCAGCGACTTGGGCGCCGACTCGCTCGACGTGGTCGAGTTGGTCATGGCGCTTGAGGACGAGATGGGCGTGGAGGTCCCCGACGAGGACGCACAGAAACTGGTGACGGTCGGGGCGGTGCTCGCCTACCTGAAGGAAAAAGGGGTTGGCGCCAAGCGCGGGTAACGGGCATGAAAACGGGCGCCCTTTGGCTGAATGACGCCGCGTGGATCGGATCGGTCCGCGTGGCGTCTTCGTTTTTTCAGCGGTTGCGGGGATTGCTGGGGTGTCGCGGGCTCGGGTCTGGGTGCGGGCTGCTCATCGAGTCGTGCAGCGCCGTGCACACGGTGGGGATGCGGTTTGCGTTGGATCTGATCTTCATCGATGCGCAGTGGCGGATCGTCGCGTGCGTGCGGGGCGTCCGTCCCGGCCGCTGGTGCGTTCCGGGCGGGTTGCGCGCCCGGCGTGTCGTCGAAGTTGAGAGCGGCTGGCTGGATCTGACGCAGGTCCCGGTCGGCGCGCACCTGCGCTGGGTGGACGCGCAAGAATCCGATGCTGGATCAGATGGTCTGCGCTAATGGCGCTCGCGTGTGACGTGTCATTCAAACACCCCCGACATCTCGGACGACTCGTGCGTCACGCTCGTCACGGGTATCCAGGCTTCGCGGTCGGCGGCACGTACCCGTACCCAGCCCGGGGTGTGTTCAAGAGGGAGAACAGAGGCGCCCGGGTGGAGGTCGAAAAGCGGACATGCTCGATCAGAGGGCGCCAGGCGGGCGGTGACCGACGTCCCAACTTTCAGCGCCCGTGCCTCGGCTGCCTGGCTGAAGCGGCGCGAGGCGGCAACGCCCAGCGCGAGAATCAGAAGACCGGCGATCACGGCAGGTATGCGGCGGACGCGAAAGAGCATGCCGGTGACCGCCGCAGCGAGAATGAGCGCGGACGCAAGAGGCACCAATTGGCGGATCTTGGCGACGGTCTCGGCGATCGCAAGCTCAGGGGGTCGGACCCGATTTCCATCGGAGGGACGCGCGGCGGGCGTGATGTCGATGCGGCGAATGGCCGGTTCGGCCGTCGTGGTGTGGGCAAAGGTCAGGCGGAAGGGTTCGATCATCGCGGTTCGATAGGCGGCCGTATCAGGGTCGAAATAGACAAAGCGGGGAGTGCCCACGACAGTGGCATTGGTTGAGAGGGGAATCACAACCTGACGGAATGAGAGACGCGGCGGCCGGGCCTCACGTGCGGTCTCTTGCGCGGGATAAGTCTTGAAATCGGAGCCGGGGTCTGGCGGCACCAGCGTGGCATCGGCCAGCCAGCCGTTTCCTGTGAGCACGTATGAGAGTGTGACGAGATCGCCCGGCGAGACGGTCTGAGGTGAGGCGTCACCGGAAAGCGTGAATCGCCCGATCGCACCCGAGAAGTCGGGCGGTCGTCCCTGACTGGGAAGGTCTCGGACGTTGAGTCTGGCCGATGAGATCTGATACGTGACCGGATAGGAACGCATGTGAGAGAAGACGCCCCGCGAGACCCGCTCGACGACCTGTCCGCGCAGCGTGCACGTAACGGTCGTTACAAAGGCGCGCGAGGCCTGGCCTTCGGCCGTGTAACGCAGAACATCGGCCGCAGTTCCGCCATCGGCTCGGATGCCTTTGCGTTCGGCGGCCACGAAATTGATAAAACGGACAAGCGAGGGGTCGGGCAATCCCTCAAGATTCAGGTTTTCCAGTTCAACGCCAGGGGTGACCGTGACGTCCAGAATCAGGGTGAAAGGCTGTCCGACAAAGGGGGTCTCTGGATCAAAGCGCAGCGTGGCCTGCTGGATCTGGGCCCGAACACGGGCGGGAATGCAGAGTGAGAGCGTGAGTGCCAGAAGGAAGCGAAAGGTGGACTTCATGATGCGTCCTCCCCGCCGTTGCTGGTGAAGACGCGCGTGGGCCAGGAACGGCTGTCGCGGTATTCCTGAAGCAGGGTGATGGCGGTACTGGTACCATAGATGGCAAACAGAAACAGGCCGGCCCACACCCAAGGCCGTGCAGCGGCGGGGCGAAACAGACGGATGAACAGGCCGGCGAACAGAATCACCCAGCCCACGGCGGCCGCGCCTGCGCGGTGGCGGCAGGGAGATTCATAGTGCCAGAAAAAGGCCGTGTGGGTCCACGGAAGCGGAGCGGGGGGGGCAAGGGCGAACGGAAGCGATCGAGGCGCGTCATCGGCTGACGGCGGCGCATCCAGCAGGCCATACGCGAGGCGGAGGTTAGCGCGGGTGGCGGGGGTCGCGCCGAGGCGGCGTTCGGCGCGATCCAGCGCCGCAATGGCGTTGGGAGCGTCACCGGCCAGCAGCAGCGCCGTGCCGAGATTATAGAATAGCGCGCCGCGGGTGTCGCCATCGAGAACCAGACGGTTGTAAGTCCGGGCGGCTTCAAGAAAATCCGCGTGAGCGCGAGCGGTGGACATGCGGGCGTTGGCCCGCTCCCATCCGAAGGCCCTCGATGTCTCATCCGAGCGGGCGGCCGTGGCGAGCCAGAAAACCGTGATCAGGATGAGCGACGGGTGGAAGCGGGACGTTGGATCACCCCTATTCATTCGCCTGCCTCCCTCCGCGCGGCAAGCGCGGTTTCAATCCCGGTCAGGACGTTGCGGGCCTCGGAAACGATGCTGGCGGGTGCAGCGCCGTGACTGTAGATCGCCTCATCGAGACGTTCGAGAAGGGAACGGAACGCGTCGGCCAGCGGGTGCGGGACGCCGTTGGCGACGAGCAGGCGTGAGGCCTCGGGGGGCGTCAACGACCGGCCGGTTGCCTGAAGACGGTCTGTGAGATAATCGCGCAGGGCTGCGGCGGCCGCGCCCGGTTCCGCCGCGTGGGTGAGGCGGCGACGGGCCTGGGTGGCGGCGCGAAGGCGGCGGCTGGCCAGGCGCATGCCGCCGCGCCGCCGCCAGAGGAACCGGCCCGTGATACCGAGCAGCAGAAGGGCGGGGCCCGACAGAATCAGCGGTAGCAGAAGCCGGGCGGAAGGGAGCAGCGGCGTGGCGTCATCCGACAAGGTGGTGGCTGCAGGCACGGGAGCCGTGTCGGACCTGATGAAGAGACTGGACGAACTCAGCGCATCGCTGACCACCTGCGTGGTGGCGCGCGCCTGGATGGGGATAGGGCGCGACGACACCGTCTCATAGCGCTTCACGGTCGTGTTGTAATAGGCGACGCGGATGGGCGGGAACTCGATCGTTCCGGTTCGAATGGGACGGACGCGCCAGGTGAACCGTTTGCCCGATTCAATTGCGGTCGTGGTGACGTTGTCGTCGTAAATACGGAAATCCCGGATCAAATCCTCCTGCAGCGCGAGCAGCGGCGGACGGAGATTGGAGAGGCTGATGGCGCCGGTCAGGTCGAGCGTGAGGGTGAGCGGGTCGCCGACCTTGCAGACATCGGTGTCGAAGCCGGCCTGGGCCGTCAGATTACTTCCGACGGCGCCGATGAACCACGCAGGTCGCCCCGTTTCCGGAGGAGGCGTGACGCGGACGGTGACCGCCGGGGCGACGGCGAAGATCTCTTCGAACCGGGCTCTTTGATCCGGATTCACCCCGGTCATGACCGCGCCCTTGAAGATCATGGGGCCGAAGGTGTAGTCGCCTTCGGCCAGAGGGCCGTATGTGAATTCATGGGCGTAGACCCAGAAATTCGTGCCGCCCCGGTTTTCACGGACGGGGTCCAGGCGGAACCGAAAGGGATTCTCGAAGCTATCGGCATAGTTGTTGATCAGGAAAGTGGGTTGCCGCCCCGACGCGGCCTTCGCGCACGATTCAAGAAACGCGCGAATATCGGGCTGCTGCAGGCCCTTGATCTCCGCGATGTTCAGAAAATCAGCTTCCAGGCGCGGCGGGTTGTTGGCGTGGATCGGCTCGATGTCGTGATAGGGTGGAGGGATCGGCGCGATGGCGATGGCGAACGTGATGCGGAAGGGCTCGTCCACCAGAGCGGCGGTGGTCGATGCGGCGAGTGATCCGATCACGGTCGATTGAGCGGTCACGCCGATGACGGTGACGGGGGGGCTCGCTGCCGAGAGGGTCTGCCCGTCATTACGCAGCGTAACCGAATCCGTCCTGAAAAGCCCTTCCCGGAGGGGTTTAATCTGAAAGACAAACATGCGACCGCGCGTCTCCTCACGACGGACATGGCCGTTGATGTTCGAGATCATGCGGCGGCTGATGGATTGCGAGCCCAGATAGGCGATATCGGCGCCGCTCAGGGCCGAGAGATCCGGCAGTGTACGATCATCGTCGGCACCGTTGACGGTCACGTAAAGATTAAAGGACTCGCCCAAGTAGATGCGGTTTCGGTCTGGCCGGACCGTGAGGGCGACCGGTTGGGCGAAGGCGGTTGATCCCGATACGATCGACAGGATCGATATGATCGACAGGATCGATACTAGACGTGCCGACTTCGCTTGCATACGCTTCACCAGTCCCGATCGGAGGGCGACATGGGTAGATTACGCATCTGCTCACGCTTGCGCTCGTCCTGCTCTTTCTCCCGTTCCAGGGCGCGGCGGAGCATCTCCTGAACATCCTGAGGCGGCGGTTGTTTCTGATCCTCTGGCTTGGGGCTTTTCTGCTCGTTCGTTTCGGGTGGCGGCTCTTTTGACTCCGAGGGCTCGGGTTCCGACGGCGGTGGCGACTGAGGCGGCGGCTGTCCGGAAGCGCCTGACGACGGATTCTGCGGAAGCAACTCGCGGATGCGCATCAGCTTCTCGAGCGCCTGCTGCTGCAGGGTCCGCGGCGTCGGCGTGCGCAGGGCCTCGGTTTGAAGCCGTTCGGTTTCTTCGGCGAGCCGCTCGATCTCGGCGCGAGCCTCGGGCGTGAGGGTCGGCGCGTTGGTATCGGCCTGGGCTTGTTGCTGAACCTGATCGGCCCATTCCGGAAAGCGCTCGCGGAAATGCTGGGTCAGCGCCAGCGACTCGGGTTGCGGCGGATAGCGCAGAGGCTGCGCGGCAGAGTTGAGCGCGTTGGATTGCGTGGTGATCGCCTCGCCGACCAACGGCGGCGGAGCGGCGATCTGCTTCCAGAGGACGTAGGCAAAGGGCTCAATCCTGGCCACATCCTGCAGGGCCGACGGATCCATGTCGCGCAATTTCCGGGTGGAGTCGCGCAGGGCATCGCGAGCGGTCTCGAACGTGGAGGCCAAGATGGCGCGCTGTTGGTCGTTGGTGATCGCGCCCGATTCGAGGAGCACGCGTTTGAGCGGAATGAGAAGGTCGCCCGCCTTCTGCTGACGGGCGGCCAGCGCCTCTGCGGCGGTGATCAGACGCGGGGCTTCGTTGGTGAATACGGCTGGAATTTCGTCCAGCAGCGCCCGCTGTTCACGGAAGAGGGACTCCAGCAGGGAATCCGGTTGGGGGTTGGGGTGGGCCTTCAGGACGGCTTCGATGTGCGCATTTTCGCGGGCATCGGGAAGGGCGGGGGCGACACGGGAGAGATTGCGGATACGGCGGGGGTCGTCGGGCGTCGCGCGCAAGGCGGTCTGGAGGGCGGAGGCGGCGGTCTCGAGATGGGCGACTCGGGTGTCCGCGCCTTCTCCCGCCTTGATCGCGCGCGACTGGTCGAGGGCGGCTGACGCGAGCAGTTCGGCGGCTCGCGGCCCCACAGTTCGCGAGTGGGCGAGGGGTTTGAGAAGCGCGGCCGCCTCGTTCGGTTTGTCCGCCTGGATCCACGCGAGCGCGGCGTTGTAGAGCCACTCGGCGGCGGTATCCGTGTCGGCGCTGCGGGCGGCTGCGGTGAAGCCAGCGGCCGCCTCCTCGTACTGCCCCCTGCGATAGAGCGCCTGGGCGTGACGGGCCGTGGCGCGGCCACCGGGCAGCGTGGCGGCCGCGCTGGGGCTCGCGGAATTGGTCGTCGCTGGGGGCTCGCCCGCGCGGGCAGCGCAGGCGAGGGTGAGCACGGCGAGCAGGGCACGCGCGCGGACGATGGAGGGGGGGGGCGTCATTCGGGTGCGGGCGCCTGCGAGACGTCCGCGCGAGAGACAGGCGGCGGCGACGAGCGCGAGAATGGCGGGCAGCAGAAAGATAAGATAGCGTTCGACATACTGATTCTCCAGAGTCTCCCGGTTTTCACGGGCGGAGATCGTGCGGAGGTGGCGGCGATAGATGGCGCCGAGCGTGGTGTGGGCGGTGCCAGCGGTGGCGAGCGGAATGTAGGAGCCACCCGACTCTCGGGCAATTGCGGCGAGGGTTGACTCCATGAGGCGGGTCTGTACCACCTGGCCTTTGAAGCGGAGGGAGTCGGCGCTGGAATCGCCGGGGATGGTGGCACCCGCCGGATCGCCGATCCCGACCGTGAAGATCGGAATTTTGCGCTTGCCGGCTTCTCGGGCAGCGGCTGTGGCATCGCCAGTGAGCTCCTCGCCGTCGGAGATCAGGAGAATCGCATTGTGGTCCTCGGGCATTCCCTCCAGAGCCTCCAGCGACTTCTTGATCGCATCGGCGAGGTCGGTCTCCCCCCGGGGGGCGGATTCGGGCGAGACCCCGTCGATCGCCTGCCGCAGAAAAGAGTAGTCGGTGGTCAGCGGGCAGAGCAGAATGCCTCGGCGGCGGAAAGCCAGCAGGCCGGCATTATCGCCTTTGAGCTCCGGAATCAGGTCGAGAATGTCCACCTTGGCGCGCTCAAGGCGGTTGGGGTGGACATCGCTGGCGAGCATGGAGCGGGAAACATCGAGGGCGATGAGCAAGTTGCTGCCGCGAGTGAAGATCGTCTCGTCACGACGGCCCCACTGTGGACGCGCCGCGGCGATGGTGAGCAGGGTCAGCGCGGCGAGTGCGAGGATGATCTGTGCGAGGGTGCGCGCGCGTGATCGGGGGGGGAGAAGTCGTGCCTGGAGCGCAGGCGCGACCCAATCGGCCAGACGCGCCTCGGCACGGGATGCGGCCCACCACCAGGCCAGGCCCACCAACGGAATGAGCGACAAAAGCAGCAACAGATACGGCTGAACAAACCGGATCATAACAGCCTCCGGAGGGTGAGCATGCCGAGCGTGAGCGCGGCACAGACAAGCGTCGCGCCGACGAAGAGCGGCCACACAAACCACTCCTGATACCGCATCAGGATTTGACGGTCAATGCGTGTGGTCTCCAAACGGCCGATCTCGTCAAGGGCCGTCTTCAGACCCTCTGGATCACGCACGTTGAAATAGCGGGCGCCTGTGACACTGGCGATGGAGCGGAGTTGGGTTTCGTCGAGGCTCACCTCGCCCCATCCGATCACGGAGCGCCCGAAGTCGTCACGGGTTCGGAAGGGGGCGCGGCCGGTGCTGCCCACGCCAATGGTGTAGACGCGGATGCCCAACTTCTTTGCCGCCTCGGCCGCTTGGTCCGGTGTGATGATGCCCGTGTTGGATTCGCCGTCGCTCAGCAGGACAATAATCCGGGTCTTGGGCTCGGAGTCGGTGAGGCGTGCGCAGGCCGTGGCCAGTCCGTCGCCGATGGCCGTCAGCAGTTCTTCCCGAGCAACCGGACGGCCCTGATCGTCCATGTTGGCGCTTGGGACTTGCACCCCGTTCAAGACGTGAAGCAGGGCACGATGGTCGGCGGTGAGTGGGCTACGGGTCGAGGCATAGCCCCCGAAAGTGATGAGTGCGAGCAGGTCGTCGGGACGCTGGCGGATGAAGGCCGCAAAAGTCTCCTTCACAACAGCGAGACGTGTTTTCTCGGTCACGGTGCCGAGGGCCGAGCGGGGCGAGAGATCGAGCGCCTCCATCGAGCCGGAGATATCCACAGTCATGGCGATGGCGATCGCATCGACCGTGCGGCGCTCGCGGGCGATAAACGTCTGGGGGCGCGCGGCGGCAATAATGAGACAGGCGAGCCCGACGAGAAACACCGCAGGCAGCATGCGTGAGGCCCATACGCGCCAGCCCGCCGTGTGAACGGGCAGCCGACGGATCGGCGCAAAAAGTATTCCGGCCCGCTCGCTGCGGCGGTAGAGTCGCCAGACAGCCAGGAGCCAGGGAATCAATAGAAGAGCAGCTAGGGGGTAGGCAAAGCGCATGGTGTCATCACAAACGAGCGAGCAGCGGCGACAGCCGCATCTGTCATGGTCGGAGTGGCCGTCTGACCGGCGAATTTTATCAGATCAGCCGATTCCAGAAACTCCCGGAGCGGACCGAGTGTCGCAGCGGCGAAAGCCGGATGCGACACGGCGGCCTGAAGGAACTCTTCCGTGGTTTGCGAGGGGGCGTGGATACCGTGCGTCCGCTCGATATAACGGCGGACAACGCCGGTCAGTTCAATATAGAAGTCCTTGTACAGGCCCTTTTCGACCAGCCGGCGGCGGATCAGTCTCTCCAACTCGGCGAGCGCCCGTTCGCCCGGTGATAGGCGCGCCTCGCGGACGCGACGTCGGATATGGGTAAGCCCCCACAGCGCGGCCGCCAGCAGGCCGACGACGGCTAGGCCGATACCGACCCAGCCGGTGACTGTGCGAGCGGAGGGGGCGACGTAGACCGGTTGGGCTTCAATTTCGAGGTCGCCGTCGGCCTTGGGCGCGCGCGCCGCAGCGGGAAAATAGACCGCCCGAGTGGCGAATGTGGTGACCAGCGACGGCACGC
>Ga0194113_10004124_pt1 | contig 19133 bp, 6 predicted proteins | sample TA2MahC200mmetaG_FD_146193 | JGI IMG/M metagenome (GOLD analysis project Ga0194113, IMG submission 146193) | Freshwater microbial communities from Lake Tanganyika, Tanzania - TA2015017 Mahale Deep Cast 200m | ecosystem: Environmental > Aquatic > Freshwater > Lake | place: Tanzania: Lake... | reverse complement strand
CGCAGGGCTCGCCCGGTGCCCGAAAGGGGCACGCCGGTAAATATAGGGAATGAACCCTATGGCGACAACGGGGAGGGAGTGGCGGCAACGCCACTCCCTTACCCACCGAGAGGGCTGGGGTGAGGTGGGTGCCATCAACCATCAACCATCAACTATCAACCTTTCGGGCGACTTCATCCCCAGCAGCCAACGTTGGCTCGCCCTCGCCAACCCCGCCGCCGCCATCAACACCCGCGACAGTCAGCCCGGTGACCTGCGAACCGGTCCCCAGGTCGCGGACCAGTTGCTCACCCGATTGCCTCGCTTCTGCGTAGGTGCGGAAGGACTGCATCCGCCGTTCGCCTGCCACCCGCCAGCAGACCCGGAAGAACGGATACGGCTGGGTCACAGTCCCGTCCTTTTTCCGTTCGACCCCCTGGATTTCCCATAGATCGTGACCTCGGCCTTGGTCTTCCGATTCCTGATGAGCTTGGGGAACTTCACCTTGGGCTGCTTCAAATCCGCGTCGGATTCGAGCGGATTCTGTGCGCCATCTGTGCGGGATGAACAGGCGCCGCCGTCTTAGCCACGACCGGGATCTTCGTTCGTTCCAGTCTTTCAAGGCTTGAGAAGTGGTCGGGGCGGTGAGATTTGAACTCACGACCTCTTGTACCCGAAACAAGCGCGCTAGCCAGGCTACGCTACGCCCCGAACCAGACCAAACCTGGGGCGAACATGCCCACGCCCCGCGCGAATTGCAATGCTGAAGTTCAGCGACGAAATTCACCACTGATTCACTGCTTGGCCTCGCGGCTATGGCGCAGCTTCCCGCTCTGGCTGCCGGTGCCGCAACGCTTCCGCGCGGTCACATTCTCTTTCCGACCGGTTTCGAGACGCCCGACGCGCTGGGCGACTGGAGCGGGACGGGCACGGTCGAAGCCGGACATCCCAGCGGCGGGGTCGTGAACTGTCCTCGAAGACAGGTCCGCTGCGGACAGCGGACACTACAGGTCTGTCAACGATTAAAATCCCGTTACGTAGTGCAGTGGCCAGAGCCAGCGGACAGAGGAACCGGTAAGCGGCAGCGGCACCAGAGATAGCGGAGCACACCAGGTGTCAACGACTAAAATCCCGTTACGTTATTTGCCTAGGACGGAACGGTAGGCACCTGCAACGCCGCAGGGCCGCAGAGGGCGGAGCGGCCATAACTGGGCGGGGTAGGGGTAAACCTGAAGGTTCGAACGGGTTACAGTGCAGTGGCGGGCCAGGGCCGGGGCGTCGGGGTGCTGGACCCTGGCGTTGGCGGCGCAACTCGAACAGAAGCAGGGAACCCGAGCGCGAGTGCGTCATTTGCCTGGACGCCGCGCCGGCGGGACCCAGTCCTTGTGCCAGTCGAGGCTCCAGAGCCGCTCGAGCTTCACTAACTCGGAGTGACCGTCCACGAACCCGATGTTGATGGCGCCGGGCAAGTCGTCTTTGGGGTTGAACCGCATGGTCTTGGACCAGTTGGCCCCGCCATGCCGCGGCAGCGTGAGCCGGACCATGGCGCCGTTGAAGTCGTCCCCGGTGAACAGGTCGCGCGCCGGCGGGTCGTTCGGCTGCGGCCAGGTATCGATCCAATTGCTATCGGGGATGACCGGGGTGGTGGACGGCTTGGGGCAATCGGCTTCGTTGCGATACTTCTTGGCCCGATGCGTCGTGGTGCTGAAGTACGGATCGTCGTCGCCATAGAACCAGCCGTTGAAGGCGTAACTGCCCTCGTAGTCGATACCCCGCGAGCTGGTCCAGAGCCAGGTCTGATTCAAAGAACCGCTGTAGGGATGTCGGCGCCTGGACTTGGTGGGTGCGGACGGTGCGGCCGGGCAGATGCGCGCGGCGTTGATGCCGCCGTAGTTGGTTGCCAGAACCGTCACCCACAGCGCGTCGTCCATGAACGCCGTGGCCTGGCCGTTGTAGGGCACCGGCTTGCCATGGTCGGAGAGGTACATGAACGTGGCCAACACCAAGGTCTTGGTGTTATTGAGGCATTGGATCTGGTGCGCCTTGGATTTCGCCCGGGCCAACGCCGGCAAGAGCATCCCGGCCAAGATCGCAATAATAGCGATGACCACCAACAACTCGATCAGGGTGAATCCAGCCCGACCACTAACCAGTCTGTGCGGTTTCATGAAATCAGTCCAATGTCGATCCGATCAACATGCGCTCCCGGGTATGCCTGTGGGTATGGTATGGGTATCGGCTTTTTCGTTGCGTGCGAACTGTGCCAGGACCGAAGCAACCGCTCAAGGTCAAAAGCGACAGCGCGCAGATCCGCACCCGAGGCATCTGTGGACCCGGCTTACTGATGAGAGCTCGGGATAGACGACGAACTGGCAGTAGGGCGCGCAGTCCCCTGCGCGCCGAGGACTGTGCTTGTTGCGCGCGTATGATTCATCCCCCGGCGGCGCGCACGGAGTGACGCGCCCTACCCTGTCACGAAATCTAACTGTCACAGTACTAGGACAGCGAGACACGCTGGCGAGGATCGGCGCGGCCGATGACGCTCGACTGAGCACTGCGGCGCTCGAGACGCAGGCGCCGCGGCGCATCTACATCTGGCTGGAAATGAAGGCCAAAGATGCCATGATCCGGCCTATGAAAAGACCTCTGCTCAGCCTGACCCTGGCCTGCGCGCTTGGCCCGGTATGGTGGCTACCAGTCGCAGCCGCAAGCCCGGCGCAAGGCCCGCCCTCGTCGCAGCCGGCCGGTCGTGACACACTTAACCCGCTGCCCCCCCTGCCCCCGGCTGCCCGATTGGCTGTACGCGGGTCCCCATCCGCCTCCGCCTCCGCCTCCTCGACGCTCGAAGTCCCTCGGGGTTGGGAGTACTCGGCGCCACTAATTGCTCCGGAGGTCCGCGGCCAAAACCAAAGCCGAGCTCAAAAGGACCCGAGCGTGGTCTTCTACGGCGGCAAATGGCACGTGTTCATGACGGTCAAGTTGCCGGGCAGGTCGACCATCGAGTACTGCGCCTTCGAGACCTGGGCCGAAGCGCACACCAGCCGGCGAACCCTCCTCGAGGTGAGCGCCAGCGACTACTACTGCGCACCCCAGATCTTCTACTTTCGGCCCCATCGGCTGTGGTACCTGGTCTATCAGATGGGTGTGGCGGGCGCGCACAAGATGTGGGTGGCGTACTCGACGAGCCCGGACATCGCCGCCCCGAACACCTGGACGAGGGCCCAGCCCATGCTCGATGGGGGCACAGACGACCCGCGCCAAGTCGGCGGGCTCGACTACTGGATCATCTGCGACGATCGGCGCGCGTACCTGTTCCTCACCAGTCTGGACGGCCGGATGTGGCGGCTCTGGACGCGGCTCGAGGATTTTCCCCGCGGTTTCGGCCATTGCGAACTGGCCCTCGAAGCGAAGGTCTTCGAGGCGAGCCACACCTATAAGCTCAAGGGCATGGACCAGTACTTGACCATCATCGAGGAAAACGGCCGCCGATACTACAAAGCCTACCTGGCGAACGGCCTGGACGGAGCGTGGACACCACTCGCCGACACCGCCGAGCGACCGTTCGCCGGTTGGACGAACATCCGCCCCGCAGCCGGAGTCGACCCGTGGACCGACAACGTCAGTCATGGCGAACTGATCCGCGACGGCTATGACGAGACGCTCACCGTCGATCCCGCGGAGCTGCGGTTGGTGTTCCAGGGGATGTGGGACAAGGACAAGGCCGGCATCGGTTACGGCGCGTTCCAGTGGCGCATCGGCCTGTTGACTCCGGTGCCGGCTGGGACCCGATCGCCATGACTTTGGCTGGAGGGAAGCAGACTGTCGATCTGGTTTTTACCGATGAGTCACTGAGATGGCCTACAACTCGGCGGTAGGGCGCGCCGAGGTAGGGCTCGCAGTCCCCTGCGAGCCGCCGACGGTGGTTGCTGCCTGCATATGGTTCACCCCCGCGGCGCGCAGATGACTGCGCGCCCTACCTGCGGTTTGTCGTCGATCCCGACCTCTCACCAGGAGCAGTTGACACCCATTACGTCCACGACCTCGTGGCGAACGAGCGCATCCGGTAATCCTCCCTCTCCCTCTCCCGCTACACCATTCGCTCGCAGTCGTCGCTGCGCCCTTCCATGTCATCGAGCACCTGGTAGTGTGGTTTGGTCAGATAGGGCAGACGCGGCGTGTCTTCCCAGCCGTAGAGCGAACGAAGCGCGTGGTAGGCGGCCGAGCCGGGGAGCGCGAAGCGGTCGAAAACGTCCTTCCATTGCCGCAGTTCGCGCAAGGTGTCGGCGGTGGGGGGCAAGCCGTGGTCAAACGCGCCACAGACCCGTTGCAGGTAATCCGCCTTCTCCTGCGGGCTGTCCAAACGGCCGGGCGGCTCGCGGTCAGGATAGAGGCCGGCATCAATGATCATGGGATCCTCCCGCACAATTCACGTTGCACCCAGACGCGGAGGCGCCCGGCGCGTTCCCGTTCCGCAGGGTCGGTCAGGCCTGCCAACGGACGTCGGGCGGCGATCTGTTCGAGGTGCAGTAGCACGCGCGCTTTCGCCTCGCCGAGGTTCTGGTCGGCGTTCTTCTGTTGCCAGAACGACCAGCAATCCTCCGTCGTCGCCAGTCCACGGTGGCAGACTTCAAAGACATCGGTGAAATCGCGGGGGGCGCCGCGTCCGACCAGTGCGTTCATTTTGGCACCGAGATTGTCGCGGAAAGTCTCAATCAGGACCGGTGCCCACGCGCTGGGCAGCGGCTCATCCAAGGCCACCGAGCGGAGGGCAATCTGAACCGTGAAAACCTTCCGATCGCCTTGCATGAGTTCGAAACTCTGGGTGTCGCCGAAGGCGCGTCGCCGGTAGGCGAGTCCACGCTCTTGGGCCATCGAGCGCAGCACCTGCTCCAGGAGGACTTCGGTTTCATGGCGTGCCCGGTCGCGCCACCAGGCGTCGAGATCGACCGTGGGCCGATGGGGGCAATAGTGCTGCAAGGCCACGCCACCGCCGATGACGATATTCTCGGCGGCCCGTTGGCCCCGGAGTCGCGACAGAACTCCCGCGGCCAGGACGTGAAGGCCGACCGGGGGCGTCGGTTGATGCAATTGCATAGGCGCTCGCGGGCCGAACCGCTAAGCTGCTGACCGCTGACTGACTGACCGGCGGCCAGGCGGAGGAGTCTACCAGACCCGCCAAGCGCTCGGCAATGAGGACGACACCGATGTGTGGCCCAGATTCGAGGCGCGTTGGCACTCGAGGTCGTCTGCGGCGTTGACGATACCCCAGACGGGCGGGAAGGCGTTGGACCATTGAGGTCTGTCCCAGCGGCCCGGCTGAGGGGATCGAGCTGGAGCGGCGCGCCCCCGGGGAAGGCGTACCGGTTGTCATAGTCCAACTCGAACCGCAGCAGATACGACGGCGGCAAGTCTGGCGGCCCCGGATGCCGGACCCGGAAATGGAGCCAGCCGTCGTTCTGGTGGAAGGCCTCGTCGTCCCAACTGCCGTCCAGACCGTCCCACCACGACCAACCCAGGTTCTGGTGAAAGCTCCGCATCACGATGTGGACTGAAGGGAACAGGTCCGTGGGCGGGGAATCGGCGAAGCCCGTCTTTTCCTGAGGCACGATCCAGCCGCAAGTGTCCGGGGTCGCGGGAGTGTTCGCCCAATGCGGCTTGAGTTGGTCCACGCCCGGCAGGCTGGTGAAGTCAAAGCCCTGTTGCGGGCAGCCCGAGCCCACGCCCGAGTGTTGTGGTGCCGCCCCGCGGAGCCGGTAGTAGATGGGACCGATCTCCGGGGGAAGCACGTACCCCGGGCTGGCCCCGGCCACGTCCGTCCAGGGACCGATCACGGCGGGCGCCGATTGCAGCATCGGACGGCCTTGCCAATCCAACCGGACGCCCGTGGGCGTGCGGTGAACCTCGATGGCGGGAAGGACGGCCGGCGGTGTGAACCGCGGCCAGGCGTAGCCGTTGCCCCGCATGAATCCCGAGTAATCCTTGGCGGTGATGACCTGCTGCGCCTCGGCAGTTGTCAGTGCCAGCACTGCGGCCAGCCAAACAGCCACGAACGATGGTCCAGGCATCGCTGTGCCTTGCGTGGCCTGGGAGTTGCCGGGGCTCCACCGCCTCCCACGCTTCGAGCTCTGCAAACCGGGCACGCCGCCCGCAGGGTTCGTCTCTTGGGTCGATCGCGAGCTTTTCATTTTATCCTCAAGCAGTTGCGTACGGCCGACATTTCTGCCGGCTCGGTTGTCGGGAAAGTCGGCTGCAAGGTTACCGATGCCGGCTAGAAAGCCCGCGGTACAGTGAGGGTGCAGAGTCGGGTTGTAGCGTTCCTCAAAAATGACACTATAGATCTGGTTTTTAGTAGTTGACAACGGCCATCCCGCAGCCAATCCACCCCACAGGGCATTACCCTGCCCTGCCCGCTCAGTCCGCACTGCACCGTCCGTGCCGGGCGCAAACCGGAATGATATTGTGGATCTGGTTTTTAGTAGTTGACAGCGGCCGTCCCGCAGCCATCCAATCCATGCCCCACAGGGCATTACCCTTACCCTGCCCTGCCCGCTCAGTCCGCACTGCACCGTCCGTGCCGGGCGCGAACCGGAATGATATTGTGGATCTGGTTTTTAGTAGTTGACAACGGCCGTCCCGCAGCCATCCAATCCATGCCCCACAGGGCATTACCCTGCCCTGCCCGCTCTGTCCGCACTGCACCGCCCGTGCCGGGCGCAACCCGAGGACCGGGCACGGTTGATCACTGCTCAATCTCGTTGCGCCCGTAAGAACACCGACGCCTCGCCCCGGTTGGTGTAGGTAAAAGCCTGCGCCGCGTTGGTGAGCGTGAAGCTGAACGCGGGTTGCCACTCGGCCAACCCGCCCAGAGCCGGTGCGGTCTGGACCTGGTAGCGCACACCCACTTCGCCCTCGAGCGTCAACTCGAGCACCGGCCCGGTCACCGCGCGCACGGACAACCACGGCGCACCGCCGCCGAGTTCAATGGCGCGATAGAACTGGTGGCCCGTACCCGGGTTGGCCAAGGGCACCGTCGCCACTCGATCCGCCAAAGCCACGGTGCCCAGCCGGCTCCAAACCGCCTCCGCACCGGCCGCCGCACTGGCCTCGATCAGGTAGGTTCGACCCGGCCGGCCGTACAGACCCAACTCGAGCGATGTGCCGCGCTGGAGCCAGAGCACGGGCAGATCGGCTACCACGATGACTCGACCGGCGCCCATCGCCCCGTTGGTGACTACAAACCCACCCGCGCGCACCCCGACCAACTCGGACAGTGGCAACCCCACCACCGCCGAAATCGCGTCGGCCCGAGCCCCAAACGCTAGCCGCCCCAGATTTCGCGTGCCGGGCACCGCCCGGGCCGGATCCAAGCCAAAGTTCAACTGCCAGCGGCCCGCACCCGCCGGCTGCAAGCCCGCGGCGGTCACTTCGGGGGCGACCGACTCGAGGGCGAGGTTTTCGAGCCAAGCGACCGGCGCGTCGATCTGGCAGGTGAGGTTGGTCAAATCGAGTCGGGCATCCAACACGATGGGGACCGAGGCGGTCTGACCGGCGAGGAGGTTCGTCGCGCCGAGGCTCAAGCGGAAGTCGGCGCGGGTATCGCGCACAATGACGGTGAAGCTGCCTGTGGCGCTCAACGGGGGCACGCCATCGTCGGTCACGATCACGGCGATGCGGTTGGTGCTCGGCCCCTGGAACTCGGCCGGCACCCACCGGAAAACGCCGCTCGAGGAGTCGATTGCCGCCCCCAACGGCGCTCCTGCCGCCAGGGTAAAGGTCAGTCGCTGGGTGGGCAGATCGCGGTCCGTCGCCGAGCACGGCACGGTGAGGGTCTGCCGCTCATGGACCGTGACGTTGGCGATAGGGGCGAGCAGTGGAGCTTGATTGACCTCGTTGACGACGACCGTTACCCAGCCCGTGGCGGAGAGCGGGGGCTGGCCGTTGTCGGTGACGATGACCTCGAAGTGGTTGGTGCTCGGCCCATGGGCTTCGCCTGTCGGCCAGAGGAGTCGGCCAGTCGCCGACTGGATCGACGCGCCGCCAGGGGCGCCCTGTCCAAGCCGGTAGACCAAGGTCTGACCGGGATCCGGATCGAGGGCGGCGAGGTCTAGGACCAACGTCTCGCCTTCATCGAGCAGGCGGTGGGTCGTGACGGGGATGACCGGCGGCGAGTTGGTGAGGCTTACGGCGGTCTGGGCGTCGGGTTGGGTCGGCGCAGCCTCGCGATTGCCGCTCCGATCGACGGCGACGCTGTAGAAGGCATAGGTGCGACCCAGTTCGCCGGGATAAATGGCGCTGTGGAGGGTGGTGCCTTGCAGCCAGGGGACAAACGGCCCCTGATCGACGCTCACATAGATGTCGAAGAAGGCCAGGCCGCTGCCGCCCGGATCGTCCTCGCCGCTCCAACGGGTGTTGACCTGTTCGTAACTGGCCGCCGGCAAGGCGGCGATGACGCTGCTCGGTGCGGTGGTGTCGGCGGGCGGAGGCGCGACGTAATCGAGGGTGTAAGTGCCCGGGCTGTCGTGGTCGAGCAGGTGGAGGAGATGCTGGCGAACGGGGGGCAAGCCGGTGCCGATGAAGGTTCGGTCGGTGGTCCAGACGTTGGTCTTGAGGTACAGCTCGACGCCATCGGCCCTGCGGACGCGGTGCAGCGTGTACTGGCCATCGCTCGGCTCGAGGGCGCGCAAATAGGCCCAACCGGCCGGCATGGGCGTGGTCAATTGAACCGTCAAATGACCAGGGCCGGGCGGTTGGTCCAGGGTCCATGCCTTGACCGTCTGGACGGGATGGGTGCTGCCATCGCTCAAGTAGAGCGTGTCGGGTAGATCCTCGAGGTCGGGCAGGTCGTTGACGAGGAAGTCGGGTTGGCCGTCCTCGAAGGGGCCTTGGGCTTGGACGAGCTGGATCATTTCGTGGATGCTCACCTCATCGACGAGCGAAAGGTTGGCTTTGCCGAGGCTATCGAGGTGTTCGAAGGTGGCGGAGTAGTCGGTGAACAGCCCTTGCAGCGTCGAGGTGAAGAGCCAACGGCCGATGGCGCGTTGGTTGGGTCCGAGGAAGCCAAAGTTCGCCGTGAGCGATGGGCTTTGAGGGCGGCCGGCCACTACGGTGCCGATGATCTTGAAATCGATCAGCAGGCCGCGCTCGTTGTCGACGATGCGCGGTTGGCCCGAGATGATGCGCACGTTCTGGGCTTCACCTTGGCCGCGGTTTTCGACCATGACAGCCAGGTTAAAGGGGAGGCTCGGCTCGCGCTCTGGGGTGAACGGATCGTCGCTGAACACGTCGCGTTGATGGAAGTACTTCACGAAGAGCGCCGGGTCCGGGTAGACCGTGATTGGCGCCTGATACAGGGGAATGGTCACTTCCACGCCGTCCTGCTGGTAGAGCACCAGGCCGCCGACCCCGTACGCGGTGGGGCCAGTGGGCGCGGCGTCGCGCGTGGGCACCAGAATCCAAGAGGCCGACCCGCTCTGGTTGGCTGGCAACCGGCCGCTGCCATCCACCGCGCCCAAACCGACCACCACGGGATCGCGGATGCCGAAGATGTGGTTGGCGGGTTCGCCGTTGGCGTCGGTGACGGTGACCAGGACCTGGATCGCCTCGAGGCCCGAGGTCTGCGAGCGGTTATCCAGTTCGAGTGTGGCTTTGAAGGCATTCCGCGTGAGGACCAAGTCCTGGTCGATCTGCAATCGGATCTTGGCGCAGACGCCGTCGCCGGCGGCGGCCGGCGCAGCACCGTGGAGGCTGGGGGAGCGGGCGCGCGGGACTCCCCCGAGGGTTACGAGGGCCTGCCGCTCGAGGCTCTCGAGCGCGGCGGCCAAGCCGGCATTGTCTGAGCCGGTGGGGTATTTCACACAGACCCGCGGGATGAGTTCCCAGTCGGCGAGGTCCCACTTCAAGGTGCGGGTACCGGGCGTGCCCGCCGAAGCAGGGAACTTGCCCGTGAACCCGACCCAGACGGCCATCGGACCGACACAGAATTCGCCCGACAAACCCTTGCCATAGCAGTACTCGATCGAGCCGCCAAGTTTCCCGAACTTGAACTGGGCGCGAGCATCGGCTTGGACGGTGTACTTTTGCCCGCTGGGCTCGGTCAGGGTGGCTTTGGCGCCCAGGGCGCAGGTGAGGGTTGGGTCGAGCGACCCGCCCAAGCGCGCGCAGAACTGGATGTTGGTGAGGTGGCAATCGGTCTTCAGGTCGACCGAGAAGTTGAACTTGACGGGCAGCTCGAGCTTGCAGCCGATTTCGGCGGAGTAAGCGATCTCGCCCGCAGGCGTGCCGGCCTTTCCGGCGATGGGCGGGAGGCCGGCGACTGGCACTTCGAGTTTGCCCCGCAACTCGAAGCTACCGCCGGCATCGAGGGTCAACCCCATGCCCAACTCGTCGCAGCAGGTGCACACCTTGACGCTGGCCGAAGGGACGAATTGGATGTCCTTGATGTAAGGCACCTCGCTCAAGGCGAAGGCCAGGACATCGGCGATGGCCTCGAGGAGGGTGCCCTTGGTCGAGACACCGTAGCAAACCGGCTCGAACCCGGCCCGCTTGCAATCGCAAACGATCAGGGGCTCATAGCGCACCGGCGCGACGAAAGGACGTGCCTCGGTCGTCGGTGGCAGGGCTGGCGGCCAGATCGCCGGCCACTGCGGGGCCATCGGGGTGGCCGGCTCGGGCTGGTACTGCGTCCCGACGCCCTCGCCCGGGCCGCCGTCGTCGCGGCCCACCGTTCCCGGCGGGAGTTGTTGGGGATCGATGAAAACGACCGGCGCGCTATAGGTATTGGTCTTGCCGGGGCAGAGGAGCTTCCACTTGATGAGCGCCCAAAAACCGTGGGGCTGCTTTTTTGCGGCCGCGAGCTGGGGCGATTCGTTGGCGGGAGCCGCGCCGTGTTTGGTGACAGCCGCGCCCTCGACGCGGCGGAGCACCAGGGGCAAAGAGATCGATCCTTGGGCCGGCAACCGGCCCAGCTCGGTCGAGAGGGCGGTCACTTCCCAGTCGGGATGCTCTTCGACCTCGAACTCGAGATCTTCGGCGGCGACCAGGCCATGGTTGTTGATCTGGAGGGTGACCTGCCCGACGCCACCCTGGATCTCAGAAAGGTCGACGAGCGTTGGATCCACCGTCACCACCGGCACGGGCACGAAGGTCTCGAAGGTGGTCTGGATGGTAATGCGCGTGCGGTCCTCGATGGTGGTCGGGACCACCGTCCAGCGGTACTGGACCGTTTCACGGCTGAGGAAGGCAGGGATTTCGTTGGTCTGGCCGCCGCGCACCAGGGTCGTCCCGCGGAAGGCCGAATGCTGCGGGGCCGACACCTCGAGGTCGTAGTGCGCCTCGAGCAACTGCGCGACGAAGAACCGGCCCCGGGCATCGGTCGGGCCGTTGGTGACGACGGCGCCGGTGTAGGCGTTTCTAAGCGTGACCTGGGCGTTGGTGACGCCCGGCGCACCAGCCGCGTAATAGGTGAACTCGTCCTCGACGCGGACCAAGAGGTCGCCGCGGTTGTCGCTCACGGCGAGGAACTCGAACGGCACGGTCACGTTCGAGCCGGGTTCGCTCACCACGAGGGCGCCGCGATACGGGCCCAGCACCACCTCGAAACCCGGGGTCAATAGGAGCGTAACCTTGCGGCTCTCGCCAGGCGCGATCGACGGCAGCGGATTGGCCGTGGCCACACGCAACCACGACTGGCTAGGCACCGCCACGGTCACCAGTCCAGAGGCAGCGCCGCCCTGATTCGAGACCTCGAACTCGACGCGTTGCTGACCGCCGAGGGTCATGGCTGCCTCGAGTCGGCCGGGCGCGACTGCCAAACGGGCACGCAAGGGTTCGAGGCGGACATAGAGCGAACCGTCGGCCCCGGCGCCCGCGCTGCTGGTGAGCTGGAGGCGCACCTCGCCGAGCACCTGCGAGAGGTCCTTGGCCGCAACACGGTAGGTCAGCGGCGCCTGGCCCGACGCCGGCACACTGGTCTCGCCCAAGGTCAGCGACACCTCGAGGTTGGCGGGCGCGTCGACGACACTGGCGGTAAGCCCGCTCAGAGGCACTTCGCTGAGGTTCACGACCTGGACAACGCCCGTGACGCTGGTCCCTTCAAGCACCCGTACGGCCACGCCGGGCGGCGACAGCTTGAGCCCGACCAACCGGAACGTGTCCTGCACCGGCGCAGTCGGTTCGCCCGGATGCGCCGCGCCGACCTGGTAGTCGCCCGCTTCATTGGGTAAGGGGACGAACTCGACAGTAAACTGGCCGGTATCGTCGCTCAGGGCGGGCAAGACCCGCCGCGTGCCGCGCAGCCAGATGTGGATGTTGACCGGCACGTTCGCCGCTGGCCGGCCGTCTTCGCGCCAAGTGGCCGTGCCGGTGAGGGTCACGGTGGTGGAAATCGCCCCGGTGTCCAGGTCGGTCTGCACCGTGGCGGTGTAGGTGCTATTGACCTGGATGGGAATGGCCGAGATGGCCGTGTTGTTGTCCTCGAGGAGTTCCCGGACCCGGTTGCCCTGGTCGGTTACCACGATGATCCAGTACTGGCCCACCACCCCAGGCAGCCGGAAAGACAAGCTCTGGTCGAAGGCCGCTCCCACGGGCAACTCGCGGTTGTAGAGGTAGTCGCCCAGGAAATAGTCGTTGCCTACCAACGCGTCGAGGCTCAAGAAACAGCGGGTGAGAATTCCCGCACCCGCCGCGCCGAGTCCGCGGTTTTCGATGCGGTAGCTCACAACGCCATCGGCGCCGGTCGACCCCTGGGGCGGCACGCTTAAGTCCGCCAACACCAGGTCGGGCAAATCGCCATCCGACACCACCACGCTATCGAGGCCCGGCGTGAAACCCGCCGCGCTCGCCGTGAGCACGACGCTTTGGTTCCCATCCGACACGCCATCGGCCACGGTCTCGATCGAGAACGTGGCGCGGTCGGCGCCCATGGGGATGGTGACCGTAGGGGGCACGATGACTTCGCTCAGATCGCTGCTGGCGAGCTGGACGGTCAGGGGGTCGGCGGTCGGGGTATTGCGGCTGACGGTGGCGGTGGTAGCCGGATTCAAGCCTTCACCCACCACATCGCGGGCGATCTCGAGCCGCAGCGTCGGACCGTCGTCGTCCAGCACGGTCAATACCGCCCCCGTGCCTTCGCCCAGAGCCGCCCGGGAACCGCTGGCACGAATGAAGACGCGCAGGAACACCGCCGTGTCGCCGTCCACGATCGAGTTGTCGACGGCCGCCACGGGGAAGGTCGCCGTGGCTTGGTTTTCGGGAATCACGATAGTGGCCGGCAGCCGGACTTTGGCGGGGTTGGTGCTGACCAGGTCCAGCACCAGAGGATGCACGCTGATCGGCGAGCGGGTCACCGTCGCCCGTGTCGCCAACGGTCCGGCGCCCTCGCTGACTTGCGCGTCCGCCAAGCTCAAGACAACGGTAGGCAAATCGTCATCGACGATGGCTACGCCGGCCGTGGCGGAGGCGAACCCCGTGGCGGAGGCTGTCATCCAGTTGGTGACCGTGCCTTCCAGCAGGGCGTCATCCACCGCCAAGACCGTGAACGTCCGGCTCCGTTCCTGGGCTGGAATCACGACCGCCGCCGGCGGCAGGAGTTGGGCCGGATAGGCGCTGTTGAGAACAACCGTCAGTTCCTGTTCGAGCGCGTGATCGCGCGTGACCCGAGCCGAGACGCTCGAGCCTTCGGCCACGGTCGGCGCGTCGAACTGCAACGTGAGCAGGGGCCGGTCGATGTCCCGGACCCAGACCTCCGCCAGCGCCTCCGCATAGTCGGGGGCGAGCGCTCCGATGCGGACCAGGCGATCGCCATCGATGAGACCGTCGCGCAAGGGCGCCAGGCCAAAACTGGCGGAAGCGGCGCCGGCGGGGATCACGACGCGGTCCGGGACGCTCAGTTCGGAGGGGTGACTGTTGGTGAGCGTGACTTCGAGGGCTTGGGCCCAGGAGCCGTTGCGGGCCACCGTGCCGTTGAAGGGCGCGCCGCCCTCGTTGACTTCGGCGCGCGCCAAATACAGCCTCAGCTCAGCGGGCAACTCGGTGAGGTCGGTTGCGGCCTGGGTATTGTTGGCCTCGTTTTCCTCGAAGACCTCGTTGCGCGAGTCGACGGTGACCAGGAATCGCACCTCGCCAGCCATCAGGCTGTGGGCCAGCATCACCTCTTGGGTGCGCGCCAAGGCCGTGCCGGCGGCCAGAGAATTGGTGACCCGGAACTCCGCCAGCGGCACGACGATCCCGAGGACATTCGAGAGCGAGACCTTCTCCGTCCAAGCGGTCTCGAGGATCCGCAGCCGGCCCTGGTTCGTCACCTCCCAAACCAGAGTCGTCGGCAGGCCAAACGGCGCCACCTGGGCCGCTCGGACCTCGCTGAGGGCAAGGTCAGGGAGGGGTGGTAGGGCGGCATTCACGGGCGTTTGGGCTTCGTTGTTCTCCTCGTCGGACTCGGGTTGGGTGTTGCTCCGGTCGGCCCGGGCCACGAGGAGATAGTCGCCGGGCGCTAACGAAGCCGTTAAGGGCAGCGTGACGGTTTGGACATTGGTGTAACTGGCCCCAGGCGCCAGCGGGCTAACAAATGGAACACTCAACAATTCGGCGGCGCTGGCGCCGGAGGTTCCCTCGCGCGACAAATAGAGCCGATCGTGCCAAGCCGCCGCGGCCTCGGCGGTGCCGGCATTCCTGACGATCCACGTTACGGACACGGCTTGGCCGAGTTGCAGGTTGCCCGCGGGCACGCTTACCGAGTCCACCACCAAATCCGGAGCCCGAATCTCGATGGGTTGAGGTGTGCCAACCCAGTTGTTGTCTTCGTTCGCTTCCATGACTTGCCCGGCCTCGTCGGCGATCAGGTTGACATAGTACGACCCGGCCAGTCCCACGGGGATGATGGCCACACCCGTTTGGCGCAGCCCGCTGCCGGGAGGCAGGGTGTTCGTGGTGGCCATCGAGGCGAGCAGCCGAACCGAACTGCCGCCGGCCGTGCTCGAGAGGAACAACCGGTTCCGCCAGGGCGCCACCGCCGGTGCGGTCCCCAGGTTGGTCGTCGCCCACTCGATCTGAATCGGTTGCCCTGCCACGACCTGGTTGGGCACACGCAATTCGGCGAGCCAAAGATCCGGCAGACTGAGGCTGAACTGGGCCGTGAAGACGTCCTGGTCGGGAACCCCATTCGCGCCATCGGCGTTTTGGTCCATGAGATTACCCGCCCAGTCGGCCACCTCGGGTCCCAGGCTCAAGGCATAAACGCCATTGGCCCGCTGGGCCGGCACATGGATTCGGAACCGGTGGCTCTCCAGGAGCTGGATGCTGGTGGGCACGATGGGACCCAAGGGACCAGTGAACGCGACATCCGCCAGGATGAAACTGCCCGCATCGATCGCACTGTCGAAGGACACGTCCAAGCGGTCGACCGTTCGAAGCCACACCGCCGCCTCAGGTGGATCCAAGGCCGTCACCCGCGGGCCTTGCGTATCGATGGTCACAGGCAGGCTCGCCGTGACTGGGTCGCCGCGCAGGGGAATGAACCTAGCCGTGACACGATGCACGCCCGCCTCGAGCGTCGCCGTGCTGAACTCATACGCCCCGGCCGCCAAGTCCGGCCGCACTTCATCGGGGACCGCGCTGCCGGAGGAGGTGAATTCGAGTGTGCCGCGCTTATTGATGGTGGCGTCGAACCGGAGGGTCGTGTGAGCGGTGAGGTTGTCGGTGCTCGAGCGGCCCGAGTCGCTCCCCGCTTGCAGATCCAACGCCACCGCGGGATCTAGGAACTGGACGGTCACCCCGACCGTTGCGGCGTCTGCCGCGCCTGCGCCATCGGTGGCCAAAACCGTGATGAGGTGCGTGCCGGGGCTGAGGGAAGCGACCTCGAGTGCCGGGCCGGTCCCCAGCGCGCCGTCCCGATCCGAGCTCCAGGCATAGCTAAAGGGGGCCGCCCCACCCTTGGGCTGGGCCTGGAACCGAACAGGCGCCTCCTCGATAAACGCGCTGCCGCCGGCTGGGGAAGCGATCAACACGCGAAAACCGATCCCGCCCCGAATGGTGGCGGAGATGCCCGGGGTGTTGGTATTGCCGCCGTGCCAGGCCACTGTGTACAGGATCAGGCCGTTGGGCTGGAGACCAAAGGGCGTCTGGCCCGGCGAGGAATCGTTGAACAGGTCCGGGCCCAGATCGTTCGGGAAGGTCATCAACGGACTGTTCGTGTCGACCGGGATACGGGTCAGGGAGAAGTTGCCGCTGAACCGTTCGAGGCCAATGCGATCGTTGATGGCGTTGATGCCGGTCTGAAAGTCGTTATGGTCGGTGCCCAGCATTAAGCCGCCCCCGGCACGCTTGAGGTTCTCGTAGTAATTCTCCGTCAACCGCCGGCCCTCGGTCTCGTGGCGCCCGCGCCAATACGACGAAATGCTGCGTCCGTCGCAGATCACCGCTCGGCTTAGGCGCGCCTGGTACCAGTCCGCAATCGCTTGCCAGTCCGCCGGGTAATTGTCCGTCCCGCTCGAGAGATCGAAGACCCAGACTTGGTCGAAGGCTTGGCCGGCCAGGATGGCTGCGGCCTTTCCGTTGGCGTCCAGGTTCACGTAGGTGGCTCGGGCCCCGGCCCATTCGAGGGTGGTGAAGAAGCTCAATGCGTCGGCGTTGTAGCTGCTGCCGTGCACATTCACAAAGAGGACCTCTTGGTCCGGCAACTTGACGCGAACGACAACTGTGGCGGTGTTGTTGGTCAGGTTCGAGTCAAGCTCGCCGGCCAATACGCTGGCCGGTTGCGTCACGGGTTCATCCCGGCCCGGCACAACGACCCACTCGACTGTGGCCACCGCGCCGTTGGTCAGCGTGCCCAGGTTGCAGACGAGCGTATCGTTCTGGTTCGTCCAGGCGCCCTGGCTGGGCGTGACCGAGCCCAGCGTCGTCGCGGCCGGCACCGGAGCGGTCCAACGCACATTCGACGCCGGGCCAGGGCCATGGTTGGCGATCGTGGCGGTGAAGGTGAGGTTGCTGCCCACCATGGCCGGCTCCGGGACGGCGCTCAGCGCCAAGGCCAGGTCGGCCGCTTTACAGTAGCCGCCCTCGCCCGCAGCGTGCAGCGCCGCCAACTCCGCGTCCGAGACCGCCCGATTGAACAGCAACACCTCGTCCACGCGCCCGGCGAGGAACATCTGGCGCGTGTCCACCGAGCCCGGCGTGTCGGTCGGATGACCGCGATGCCCGAACTTGAGGGTGGCCGCCGACGACAGGTTGTGTGAGCTTGCCCCGGCTTGGGAGAGCACGGGCCGGCCGTCGAGGAAGAGCGTGAACCGGTTGCCCTGTCGCCGTGCGCCGACCAAGTACCAGGTGTCCGTCGCCAGCGGGCCTACACCGGCCAGGAGCGTTTCCACCGCGGCCCCGCCACCGAGCGTCAAGACAAGCTGGGAATCGCCGATCAACGACAGCGACCACCCCACGCCGTCCGTCGAGCTGGTCTGAATGTACTTCTCAGCTAGGACTTGCTCGGCACCGAAGGCGCCGAAGTTCAACCACAACAGCACCGTGAAATCGTTCGTGCCCACATTGAGCGCCGATTGGCCCGGCACCTCGACAAAGTCGCCGGCGCCGTCCAACGCGAAGGCCAAACCTACCCGGCCCGCCGCGAAGGCCGCGTCCCCGCGTAGCGCGCCGTGCTGGCCGCCGACCGCGTCCAGCGCCGTCCCCTCCGCCGGCCACCAACCGACTGCGCCCGCCACCAGCGGGATGCAGACCCCTTCGCCGCCGACCCGCAAGGCGACACTCTTGGCGGTCTGCTCGAGCACCCATTCCTGACCGGCCATGAGCGGGGCGAGGTCCATCTCCGCGAATGCCCCCGTGACCGAGCTAGCCGCAAGGAACGGATAAGTCGCTCCCGGGTGGGGGCGGTAGTTGTTGACCAAGTTGACGCGCAGCGTCCCACTCAGCGCCACGGTGCGCGAACCTTCGAACCGCCCAAAACCGGCGCCGACCACGGTGTCGGCCAAGGTCAACTCGAGTGCGCCGGTGGCCTGCTGGGTGAGCAGCCAATCGCTGGTCACCTCCGCTCCGGGCGTGCCCAGGGCGAGCCGGCCTTCGTTGACCAGGGACGCGTCGCGATTGGCGAAGAGCCGGCTCAAAGGGGCGGCGGCGGCTAACTCGAAGACGCCCGCGACATGGTTTCGGATCGTGACGGCCGCCGAGTAACAGCGCGCCTTCAACGGGCCCTCAGTCCAAGCGATGCTGCCATGATTATGGAGGGTGGTGCTGTCCCACAGCAGTTTCTCGCCGGGGCCAATCCAGCGTGCCACCGCTCCTTCCGGCAAGGTCATGGTCCCCTGCAACGCCCCCCCGGCCCACTCCCAGAGCGCCCCGTTGGCCATCGCGAGAACGGTCCCCTCGGCGCCCAAGGTGCCGCCTTCCACGCGCAGCGTGGCGCCGTCCAGCGACTGGGCGCCCTGCGTAGCTAAGGTTCCCGCGGTCAGCCGGGCCGAGCCGGGTCCGACCATAGAGACGCCCTCCACCAGCGTGTGCGTGCCTCCCCCGAACCCAAGCAGAGCGCTGTTCCGGTTGGTGAAGCTGCCCGAACTCGAGCCGCCTTGACGCAGCCATAACGCCCCGGCCTCTTGGCTGAAGGTCCCGTTCTGATTGAACACCCAGTCCGCATTGACACTGCCCGCGTCGGTCTTTGCGAAGGCCGCACCCGCGTCCACCGTGAAGGTGGCGGAGCGATTGCCGAATTCCCGGGTGAGACCAGTCCCGCCCTCGCACACAAAACGCGCTCCCGCGTGGTTGGCCAGGGTGGCCGGCCCGTTGTAGCACCGGGCTCGCAACAACCCGCCGGTCCAAGTAATCGTCCCGTAGTTGTGCAGCACTGCGTAGTCCCCAAAACGCTTCTCGCCGCTGCCGCTGAAGACAGCCGTCGTGTCGTTGGTCAACGTGATTGTCCCAAGCAGCCACCCGCCGGACCATTCGTGGACCGCCCCGTTCGCCGTCCCCACGGTGCCGCCTGCACCTGTGCCATTCAGGCTCCCGCCGCTGTGCCGCAGACTCACCCCCTGCAAGAGCAGCGTGCCGTTCAACTGCACCTCGCCCGCCGTGAGGCGCGCCTCGCCCGCCCCGACTATCGGCAGGTCCCCCTGCAACACATGGGTGCCCCCGCCAAAACCCAGTACCGCCCCGTTCAGGTTGGT
>Ga0194113_10004113_pt1 | contig 19157 bp, 16 predicted proteins | sample TA2MahC200mmetaG_FD_146193 | JGI IMG/M metagenome (GOLD analysis project Ga0194113, IMG submission 146193) | Freshwater microbial communities from Lake Tanganyika, Tanzania - TA2015017 Mahale Deep Cast 200m | ecosystem: Environmental > Aquatic > Freshwater > Lake | place: Tanzania: Lake... | reverse complement strand
GGCCGACCCTGGGACCCGCCCCTGGCGTCCGCCGCTTGACAACAAAGACAGCTGCTGGGAGCGCGGGCGTCTCGCCGGCTGGCGCGTGGTGGCGCCGTCAGAGTGGGAGCGCGGGCGTCTCGCCGGCTGGCGCGTGGTGGCGCCGTCAGACTACCAAGGAGGTCCATCATGAAGCCATCGCTGCACGGAGTCATCTTGGGCGGAGGGTTGTCGTTCGAGCAGCAGGTCGAGGTCGCATCCAAGGTTGGGTTGGCGGGCGTCGATGCGGGCATCGAGGCCATCGCCGCTCTCGTCGAGGCGAAGTCGCTGGACGGGGCGAAGGCCTACTTCGCCGAGAAGAACGTGCAGCCCGCGGTGTGGGGGCTGCCGGTGAACTGGATGGGCGAAGAGGACACGTTCAAGGCCGGGCTGGCGAAGCTGGGAGACCACGCGAAGCTGGGCGCCGCCATTGGCTGCCCGCGCTGCGTAACGTGGATTCCGCCGGTCGCCGACGATCCCGCGGCCATGCGCAAGCTCGCGGTTACCCGCTTCGCCGAGTGTGCGAAGGCCCTCGGCGACTATGGCGTGCGCCTCGGGTTGGAGTGGGTCGGCCCGAAGACGATCCGCGTAGGCAAGACCGAGTTCCTCTGGCGCATGGATCAGCTTCTGGACATGGAGGCCGACATGAACCAGCCGAACGTCGGCCTGCTCGTGGACAGCTTCCACTGGTTCACCGCCGGCCACACGCAGGCCGACCTGGAGGCGGTCCCCGCCGACCGAATCGTCCACGTCCACCTCAACGACGCGCCCGACAAGCGGCGCGACGAGCAGATCGACATGGAGCGCCTCCTGCCCGGCGAGGGGATCATCGACCTCAAGGGCTTCCTGACCGCGCTCAAGAACGTCGGCTACCCGGACTACATGGGCCTGGAGACCTTCGGCAAGGTCCTTCCCGCCCTCCCGCCCGAGGAAGCCGCCCGCCGAGCCAAAGATGCCGCCGACAGCGTCCTGGCCGGCATCTGAGCCGCACCGTGCTTGACAGGGCATCGGGCCGGCCTATACTGAGGGCATCCAAGAGCGGAGGAGGACACCGATGGGCTGGGAGGACCGCATCGAGACCAAGCCCGACGTTCTGGTAGGCAAGCCGGTCATCAAGGGCACGCGGCTGGCGGTGGAGCTGATTCTCGACGAGCTATCTTGGGGCTGGACTTACGAGGACATCCTGGACAGCTACCCCGGCCTCACGCGCGAGGACATCCTCGCCTGCCTGGCCTACGCGAAGGACGCCGTGCAGTCGGAACACGTGTACGCCGCCGAGGTTGAGGCATGAGGCTGCCGACTCGGGCAGAGATCGGCTCAGTCAGGATACGCCGCGGTCCGCGCCTCAGGCTACTCGCCGACGAGAACGTGCCAGCTCCTGTCGTTGCCGAACTCCGGGCGCGTCAGCACGACGTCGCCTGGATCAGCGAGGACGCGCCCGGCCTCTGCGACGAGGACGTCCTGTCCTGCGCGAGCGCCCAGGACCGCCTGCTTGCTACCCTCGACAGGGACTTCGGCGAGCTGGTCTTCCGACGGCGTCTGCCCTGCCGGTCTGGGGTCGTCTTCTTGCGCCTCCGAACTCGGTCCCCCCGAACGCTAGCCGCCTCGACGGCCGCCGCGTTGGAGAGCCGAGACGACTGGAGAGGCCACTTCGCCGTGGTTCGCGCCGGGCGGATCCGCCTGATTGCGCTGCCATCAGGCTAGGCCGTCCTATGCCCACCTTCGTCTGCGACCTCCACATTCACATCGGCGCGTCGGCGGACGGCCGCCCGGTGAAGGTGACGGCCTCCCGCGATCTGACGTTCGAGAACATCGCGATCGAGTGCGTGCAGCGCAAGGGCGTCCAGGTCGCGGGAATCGTCGATTGCGGTTCGCCGAGGGTGATGGAGGACATCTACAACCTCCTCTCCTCCGGCGAGATGGTCGAGCTGCCCGGCGGCGGGCTCCGCTACCAGGACCGCCTGACGATCATCCCCGCTTCCGAGATGGAGACGCTCGAGGTCGGCAAGGGCGGCTCGCACCATGTCAGCTACTTCCCCGGCCTCGAGCAGCTCAAGGCCTTCGTCGGCGTGCTCTCGCGGCATGTCACGAACATGGAGCTGAGTTCCCAGACGTGCCGCCTGCCCGCCGCGCAGCTTGAGTCCATCTGTCACGACTCGGGCGGCGTCTTCGTCCCCGCGCACAGCTTCACGCCCCACAGGAGCGTCTACGGAAGCTGCGCGCGCCGCATGACCGACGTGTTCCCGCCCGAAGCCTGGGCGCGGATGCCCGCCATTGAGCTCGGCCTCAGCGCGGACAGCACGTTGGCCGACCGCATCTCGGAGCTGCAGCAGAAGACGTTCCTCTCGAACTCCGACGCCCACTCGCTCCCCCGCATCGCGCGCGAGTACAACCTCCTGCAGATGCAGGAGGCCACCTACGCGGAGTTCGCCACGGCCCTCCGCCGGGAGAACGGCCGGTGCGTGGTCGCGAACTACGGCCTCGACCCGCGCCTGGGTAAGTACCACCGCACGCGCTGCGAGGAGTGCGACTGGATCGCGACCCAGTCGCCGCCCATCCTCTACTGCGAGCACTGCGACAGCGCCAGAGTCACCACGGGCGTCCTCGACCGCATCCACCAGATCGCGGACAGCCCTGAGCCCGTGCCGCCCGCGCACCGGCCGCCGTACCACTACCAGATTCCGCTCCAGTTCGTCCCGAAGGTCGGCAGCGTACGCCTCAACCGTCTGATCAATCGCTTCGGCTCGGAGATGGCCGTCCTCCACGAAGCCTCGCCTCAGGCCCTCGCGCAGACCGTCGGCTCCGAGATCGCCGACCTCATCGTCCGCGCGCGTGAGGGGCGACTTGTCGTGCAGCCGGGCGGCGGCGGCCGCTACGGTCGCGCCTTCGCCGACGTCTCCCAGGCCCAGATGCGGCTGCCCGGGCTAGGCGCGGCCCCTCCCTCTGACTGAGCCTCCCTGCAGTCCGCCGGTTGGCTGCGTCCTGTGCAAAGAGCGGGCCTCGCCCGTCCGCACAATGATCCAGGCCGACGCGCCCTGTCCACACAACGGCAGGTGACGACCCCGCCCATGCAGAATCCCCTGAGTGAGGTCTGGCCGGACTGCCCGTCCCTTGCGCAGCCATCCCCGGGAGGTGAACGCGCGATGAAACTCAAGCTCCTCGCGATCTCGGACACCCATGTCGGCGAGGACACATCGATCCTCTCCTTCCCCCAAGGCCGCCAGGCGTTGTGGCGTGCCCTTCGAAGAGCCTTCAGCGGGGACTACCGCGAGGACGACCCCAGCAGCAGCAGCCGGTTCGAGGTTGACGAACTCATCTTGATGGGCGACATCCCCGACCGCACGCTCTCCTCGACCTCCGAGGTCATCACCCACACGACCGCCCTCTCCGATACGCTAGGGAGCGCAGCGAAGGTGACGAAGGCGGTCTACGTCCCCGGCAACCACGACCACACTGTCTGGACCGCCTACGCTAAGGGGCGGCCCTCGGGGAGCCCCTCCGTCACGTCTCCGGCCGGTGAGGAGCTAGTGAAGGATGGGTTGCCGATCAATACCGGCGATTCCGTACGCCCACTGCTTGAGCTGTTCTTCAGCTACCCGGGAGGCCAAGGGTGGCGCGCGATCCAGGACAACAAGCAACCTCACTTCCACATCGCCAACCCGCTATACGCTACGTCGCTGGAGACCCCCCTCGGCACACGCACATACGTCTTCGCGCATGGCACGCACTTCCGTTGGTTTGAGGTGACCCGGCCGCTCTGGATGAGGAAACGGGCCTGCGGCGTGCGGCTGGTGCGGACCCTGGCCGGTTCGGCACTCCAACCCGGTGGCGAGATCGTGGAGGGCATGTCCCTCGAGCAACTCGAGGATGCTGTTACACCCCTTGTGGACACCCTGTGGGCAAGCGCGGGGAACCAGCCCACCTCCATCCGGGACCAGACGTGGGCAGCCATCACGGCTGAGATGAGGCGGCTGAAGGAAGTGCGCGACCGTCGCTGCAAGGACAAGCTGTACGATTGGGCGACCCTTAGTCAGGGAGGACCGCACGGGATCGATGGTCGCGTCGCGTGCATGACGCCCGGCGGGAGGCTGGATCGCCCGCTGGAGTTCTGGACGCGCTACTTCCGCCAGCCCATGGTGCACCACCTGCGGACCCACAGTCTGCCGACTGAGCATCTCACCTTCGTCTTCGGCGATACACACGGCGGCGGCTGGGGAGTCGTGCCGGGCGAGGCCGACGACAACATCCGGATCTACAACACTGGAGCCTGGGTGGTGGACCGACCTGACGACCATCCGCCGTGTCATCTGTTCGCCGTCATGGAGGATGGCACAGAGTGTCTCCTGGACGTTACATTCGCCGATGAGCGTGTCGGCACCGAGGACCTCCTCACCTTGGCGGCCCAAGGCCTGGAGCATCGCGGTCGGAAGCGCCCCTGGAAACTGGGCATCCTGGCCTGGCTGGGCCATAGGGCTGTCTCCAAGTACCTCAAGTGGAGGCAGAACACGCTTCTCGCCGGTCTGTAGGCGTGTGGGCCCGTGTGCCTTGCGCCCGGCCCGCTTCACGCTGCAATGCTCTCGCCCGGAGGCCTTCCACGGTCCGTGCCCTCCGCCCCCTCGCCGCGCTGCTCCTGTCTCGCGTCGCGCCATCAGCCGCCCTCGCCGGGCAGCCCGCCGTACCACTACCAGATCCCCCTCCAGTTCGTCCCGAAGGTTGGCAGCGTGCGCCTCAACCGCCTCATCAACCGCTTCGGCTCGGAGATGGCCGTCCTCCACGAAGCCTTGCCTCAGGCCCTCGCGCAGACCGTCGGTTCTGAGATCGCCGACCCCATCGCCCGCGCCCGCGAGGGCCGCCTGGTCGTCCAGCCCGGCGGCGGCGGACGCTATGGCCGCGCGTTCGCGGATGTCGGGGAGGCGCAACTGCACCTCCCAGGGTTGAGACAAGAGGTACCTTCCCAGGCGATCGCCGGGAAGGTACCCGCGCCCTGAGCGGCGAAGCTGCAAGCAGTTACCCAACCACCCACCGGAAACGTTGCGCACCCAGCCCGAGCGGACGCACGGCCGTCGGCGCTCGAGTCGCGAGCCCTGTGGAGCGGAGGAGACGCGTCCGCATGAAGCTCCTGGTCATCTCCCCTGCGTGGCTCCCCGAGTTCTGGAACGGGGGCCGCGTGCTGGCCCCGCCGATGGCCCTACCCGTGATCGCCTCGCTGACGCCCCCGGGCGTTGACATCCACCTCGTTGACGAGCACTTGGAGCCCGTGGACCTCGATGAGCCGGCCGACCTTGTGGCCATCAGCTGCATGACTGCGGCGGCGCCTCGAGCCTACGAGCTGGCCGACCAGTTCCGCGCCCGCGGCGCGCCGGTTGTGATGGGCGGGATGCACCCGTCGGCCCTGCCCCAGGAGGCTGCCCAGCACGCCGATGCGGTCGTCATCGGCGAGGCCGAGGGGCAGTGGCCGCAGGTGTTCGCCGACTTCGCCGCCGGCCGCCCGCAGCCGCTCTACCAGGCCGCGGACCGCCCTCAGCTCTGCGACCTCCCGCTGCCTCGTCGGGACCTGCTGCGGGTGGACCGCTACATGACGGTGAACCTCGTGCAGACCGCGCGCGGCTGCCCTCACGCCTGTACTTTCTGCTCGGTGACGCCGACCTTCGGCCGGAAGTACCGCTTCCGCCCGATCCCCGAGGTCATCGAGGAGATCCGCTCGCTCAACACCCGCTGGGTGGCCTTCCCGGATGACAATATCGTCGCCAGCCGCTCCCGCGCCAAAGAGCTCTTCGAGGCCCTCATCCCACTCCGCCTACGGTGGGTGGGGCAGGGCGACCTGTCGATGGCGAAGGACGAGGAGATGCTCCGTCTGATGGCGCGCAGCGGCTGCACGTGGATGTTCGTGGGCCTGGAGTCGGTGTCGCCCGCCAGCCTGCGCGCGGCCAACAAGCGGCCGAACCTGGGCGTAGACCTCGAGCAGGCCATCCGCACGGTGCACCGCCACGGGATCGACATCGTGGGCTCCTTCGTCTTCGGCCTCGATCCCGACACCACCGACGTCTTCGCCCAAACGGTGGACTTCGCCGAGCGCGCGAAGCTCGGCGCGGCGCAGTTCGCCGTACTCACACCCTTCCCGGGCACCGCCACGTACGAGGGGCTGAAGCGCGAAGGCCGCATCACCGACAACGACTGGTCGCGGTACACCCAGGGGCATGTGGTGTACCGGCCCCGCAACATGACGGCCGAGGAACTGAAGCAGGGCCGGCTCTACGCCTACCGGCGATTCTACTCCCGCCCCTCCATCCTCCGCCGCACCTTCGTCCTGCGCGGCGACCTCACCAAGACGCTGCTGCGGAGCGTCGTCAACCACAGCTACCGCCGCCTCCACCGCGGCGGCCGCATCGCTCACCGCATGTTCGGGCACAGCCCGACCGCTCCGGCCGCGAGGCCGGCGGAGGCGTGAGCGGCCGAAGCGCAGGCGGAGATTCCCGTGCGCGTGGGGAATGCACGTGGCGACACCGTCGCCGGAGGGAGCCCCCGATGAACGCGCGCCTGCCATTCGTGGTGCTGACCGCTGTCGCCATCCTGGCTCTCGCCCTCACATTGGTCCCTTCCGCTCCTGCCTGGCAGCCCTCCGACTTCGACCTCGCCCGCCGCCACGCCGACCAGGCGAACGAGCTGTTCGCGCGCTCGCATCACTTCGTCGAGGGTTGGCTGACACACCGCGATCCGACCTCGGGGCTGATCCCCCAGAACCTCAAGAGCCCCCAGTGGACCCCCGAGAACTCGGCAGCGGACAACTACCCCTTCATGGTGTTGACCGCCTACTTCACGGATGAGGACCTCCTCCGCGGGCCGCTGACCGACATCCTCCATCAGGAGATCCGCCTGACAACAAGGGTCGGCGCGCTCCCCGATGCCTTCGGCTTCGGCACCCAGACCTTCGTCCGTCCTGAGGTCCAGCTCGACCCGCTGATCTTCGGGGCGGCGGAGTACTGCAAGGACGGCCTGCTGCCAGTCACCGAGGTCATGGGGCGCACCGAGTGGTTCAGCCGCCTCCGCGCGATCGCCGAGGGCCTCTGCGAGCGCGCGCCCGTGCAGACCGACTTCGGCCCGATCCCGAGCACCAACGCCGAGGTCAACGGGGATGTTATGCAGGTCGTCTGCCGCCTGTACCCCGCCACCGGCGACCTCCGCTTCCTGCGCCTCGCGGTCGCGATGGGCGACGCCTACTTCCTCGAGGTCCTGCCCAAGAACGGGTATCTGCCCTGCCACTTCTGGAGCTTCACCGAGCACAAGCCCCTCAACCCGCGCCTCGGACTCAATGACCACGGGTCCGAGATCCTGGGCGGCCTCACCGAGGTCTACGCCCTCGCCGTCCGCTACTCGCCCGAGAAGGCCGAGGAGTACCAGCCGGTCGTCATCCGCATGATGGACCAGCTCCTCGCGAAGTGCCGCCGCGAGGACGGCCTCTGGTTCAACAGCTACGACACCGCGACCGGCCAGGGCGACGGCGGCCCGCCCGACACCTGGGGCTACATCCTCAACGGGGTCTATACGTGCTACCTGCTGACCGGCGACGAGCGCTACCGCGACGCGGTCGAGCAGGCAATGAAGGCCATCTGCAGCCACACCGAGTGGAGTGGCGCCGATGCCTACGCCGACGCCATCGAGAGCGGAATCGTGCTGCTCAACCGGATCGACGTGCCGGAGACGTGGGAGTGGGAAGACAAGATGGTCGCCGCGATGTCGGCGATCCAGCAGCCCGATGGGATCATCGAGGGCTGGCACGGAGATGGCAACGTCGCCCGCAGTTGGCTCATGCTTGCTCTCGCGAAGACCGCCGGATGCCGTATCCAGCCCTGGCGCCCCGACCTCCGCCTCGGCGCCGTCGTCGTAGGTCGGGATTCCAATCCCGACGCCGCCGTCCTCATCTCCCTCCGCACGGAGCAGCCCTGGACCGGCCGGCTCTTCGTCGATCACCCGCGCCATCGCGACCACTTCGGCGTGGAGCCGAACTACCCCCGCCTGAACGAGTGGCCTGAGTGGTACACCGTCGAGGACGGCTCACGCTACTCGCTCCGCGTCCTGGGCAGCCGCAACGTGCCTCCCGAGCAGCCCGTCGTCTACGACGGCGGCGTGCTCCGGCGCGGCCTCCCTCTTGATCTCCCGGCCGATAGCGAGTGGCTCGCCGAGATCCGCTTCGTCTCAGCGCCTCCGCACGGCATCCCGCAACTGACCCTCACCGGCCCCGACTTCCTCGGCGGCACGGGTGACGTGCAAGCGCCTCTCACCGTGACCAACCTCTCCCCCGAGCCTCGCGAGGTCACCCTCTCCTCCGACTGGGGCACCCTCGACCCTCCTCGCCTCACACTCCCTGCCAAGGGCGCCGCCACCGTCACCCTCCGCGGCACGATGCCGGGGACTGTCCAAGTCTCGGTCCCGCAGGGCGGGACCGAGACGCATGGACTGTCCCCTGTTGACGTAACCTCCGCCCTCGTCGTCGCGCGGACCGCCAGCGCCGACTCCGCCGCAACTCACCGTCTCCTCCTCGTCACCGACGCCAACCTCACCGACTACCGCGACCTCGCCGGCAGCAACACCTACCGGGGCGAGGACTACTGGTGGCTCAACGACGGCGACCTGACCCTCCGTCTGAAGGTCCAACCCGGCAAAGCCCACACGCTCTCGTTCTACTGGGGCTGCAAGAACGACACCCGTTCCGCCCGCCTGACCCTCTTCGGCGAAACCCAGACCCTCACCCAGTCTGGTTACGACGGCTTCCGCTGGTTCGACCTCGACCTCCCCGCCGACAAACTCACCTCCCCCGACCTCACCCTCTCGCTCACCAAACCCGAGGCCGGCTCGGCCGCCTTCGTCGGCCGCGTCAAGCTCCGCGTCAGGTAGCCGTCGCCGTAGGAGCGCGGACATCTTGTCCGCATGCCGTTGCCGTGCCTGCGGCTCACCAGAGCCGCGCCCCCGTTGGGAGGGGCCGCATGGCCGAAGGCCATCCGGCACGCCGTTCCGCTCGTGCCTGCCGGGCTCGTGTCTCGCAGCCTGTGCCGTTGCCCGAGCCGGAGCACCCAGGCTCCCAGCCGGTCAGTACCGCGAGAAGAGGACCGCCATTCCGCGCCCCTGCTGCCTGACGTGCTGTACTACGCTTCGCAGGCTGTCAAGCCACTCGGGGACGGCCGTCTCGTTCTCGCCGAGGCCCCCGAACTCAGGCAGGTCGGGGCCGCCGAGGGACTGGAGTGCCACGGCAACCACCATTGGGCTTCGGCCCATGTCGCTGGGCACCCTCTCCGAGAACTGCGAAGCCCGGTCCGCCGGGACCCCGACCGACAGGAACCGGCGCACCGTGCGGCTGCCGATAGCGATGAGGGCCAGCCGGACCGACCCGTGGCGGTCGATCATGCCTCTGAACGCCTCCGGGTTGAACCACACGGTCGCCTCGCTGGGGCTCACGTCCTTGTTGAGTTCGAGCTTGAGGACCGCGGGTATGGCGTTCACCTTTACGCATGTCTCGTAGAAGGCGCGGCGCGCCTCGCTTGCCGCAACCTGCTCGACCTTGGCCACGTACAGCCCCTCCGCGACCTCCCGACTCACGGTCCAGACCGAGCGTTCGTCCCACCCCTCGACCTCGGCCTTCGCGACCGCAGTCGCATCGCGCCACTCGTCGACGTCGGGGAAGAGCGGCACACTGCTATCTACGAGCAGGTGCACGGGCAGCTCGCTGGACTTGGCCTGCTCCGCGAGCTTGGCGGCCAGGTTCGCGTACGCACTGGCGAAGTCCGGCCGCCCGTCAGGGTCATCGAAGACGAAGACGTTCCCCCGCGTCACCCCCATGCCCAGGACCCTCGGCAGTGCGGCTGGTTCTGAGAGCTTTCTGAAGTCCCCTTCGCCGGGGGGCATCTGCACGTGGCGAACGTAGGCTTGGTGCAGGACGATGGCGGACTCGACGATGTTCCGCACACGCGGGACGCCAGCCTCTGGCGTCTCGTAGAGGAACACGAAACCATCGCCGAGGAACTTGTGCATGGTGGGGTTCGCATGCAGGTGGCGCGCAACGAGTCGGTAGAACGCCTCGCAGAAGTCCTCGACAGACTCCTTCTCAGCCCTCGAGAATGCGGTGAAACCTTGCAGGTCTCCATGGACGATAACGCAGTTCGCGCGCATAGATTCCACTCCTTCCGTTCGCCGGGTCAGGCCGAGATGTCAGCCGCCAAGCAGCGCCACACACCGCCGGGTGCTAGATGCCGCTGGTTTGCGAGGTCGTGCGTTCGGACGACCTCCTTCAATGTCTGATGTGGCAACAAGACAACGATGCGCTGGTGGGCCAGGGGGAAGAGAACGACAAACGGCTGCAGCGAGTTGAGTTCCACACCGCGCGAGGGGGAGGGAGCCGAGACCCCGCTCACATCGCCGCCGCCACGAGGCAGCGAACCCTTGGCATACAACCTGGAGCGGGGGGAACCGAACGGAGGGACGGACGTCGCAGGAACGAACTCGGTAGCCATGGCTGGGCACACCTCATCATATCAGGGATTCGCACGGACTACAGGGCGCTCCCCCAATCAATGAGACGGCGGCGGCTCAGGCCTGCGCCACCGTTGGCCGACTCGCCTCCCCGCAACGACTTGCCGGGGCTAGACCGAAGCAACCCCGCAGGGCGGCGACGGCCCAGCCAATCAGTAATCGAGGTTATAAACGGGGGAGCTAGCGAGGCGAATCGGAATGCCTACGGCCAAGGCCTCCTTTCGGTGTATTGTACGATCGCGGGAATGGTACCCAACCCGGGTCCGCCCCAAACATCGCGTCCAATCCGTGAAGGCGGTGGCTTCGCACCACATCACAGCGACGGCGGTCACGGAGGGGGCCACCCCGGAGGTCCGACGGCGTAGAAGGCGTTCGGAGCGTCAGTAGGTCGCTTCCTCGGCATGGGCCGGTACGTCTCCTCTGGCGATCAGGTACTCGTGGATGGCGTCCGCTACCATCTCCCGACACTCCTCGAGGGTGCTCCCCTGAGAGCCGCAGCCCGGTAGCTCCTCCACGAGTCCGACCCACCACCCATCCTCGGGGTCCTGCTCCATCGTGACCGTGAACCGGCGCCCGTCCACACCGACCTGCTCGATGCGCGGCGACGTCGCAGCCTCGACGGTCTCCCTCGCCGAGCGCAGCCAGGCGGCAACCGGCATGGCCAGCTACGGGCCGGCCCTCCTCCTCGGTGCCTCGCCGATGGATCTTGGGACAAAACCGGCCCGAGAAGTAACCTATATGTATGGGGGACACTGATTCCGCGCCTCGGCGATCCGACCCCTTCCAGCCCGCCGCTGCCCTGAACCGTGCGGCTTCTGTCGTGTCCTCCTTGTCATCATTCTCACTCCTCAATTCTCAATACTCACTCCTGCCCCACTGTGATCTCCATCACATTTCCCGCCCTTTCCAAAAAAAGGCCCGGACAAAACTGCCCCTGGAAGTAACAAGTATATATGGAGGCCAACGATTCCCGGACCACGCCCACAACCCACACCCGGGGACACGATGGGATCGTGTCCCCGGTGTTCCCGGCGGACTGGAAGGGGGGCGCACAGGGGAGAATGGGGGTGCGTTACCCTTCGGTCGAACTATCCCCCTATATACGAAGTATATAGGGGGATAGTTCGACCGAAGGGTAAAGTCCGTACGGTGTTGCCGTTGGACGACCGGGTAGGCAGGCTGTCGGGTCACACCCGGTTCCCCGGGCTGCGGGGAGCGCCCGCTCGTGGTTGGGGTGCTGGGCCAGGCCTACTCGAAGCAGTAGATTCGGCGGCTCGTGGTACTGACGAAGAGGCGGCCGCGCGCTGCCGCGAGGCCCTTGGCGAGGCCGTCCACCTGAGCCGACCAGACCTGCGTGCCGTCCGCGGCGCGGAAGGCTGCCACCGAGTTTCCGCCGCCGGCGATCAGGTAGTCACCGGCGAGGATCAGCGCCTCGGGGTACTCAGCGGACACGCTCCACACGAAGCACGCCTTGCGGTCCTCTTCCAGCTTCGCGATCTGCGCCGAGAGCTGCTGCTGGGCGGCGGAGCCCTGCTCGGCCTGCTTGAGCTGGGCGGACAGCTTCGTCAGCTCGGCGCTGAGCTGTATGTACTGCGCGCGATCGAGCGCGAAGACCTTGTCCTGCGTGCAGGCGTAGGACCGCTCGGGTGTCACCACGGTGTGCTTCGCGCCGGGGAACGAGGCCAGCCGGTCGCGGCCGTCGCTCGCGAACTCCTCGAGCACCGCACTCGTCTTGCCCGGCCCGTAGATGATCGACCAGTCGCTGGTGAGCAGGGCGTACGTGCCGCCCCCGCCGCCGACCTGGCCCTCGCGTTGGCCGGTCTTTCGGTCGAAGACCCACGGGCTTGCGCGCCCGCCGGGGAAGTACAAGTGCTCGGGCGAGACGAGCACGTGGCCCTGCAGCGAGAGGTCGGTGAAGCGCTGACGGAATAGCCCCGGACCGGAGTCGCTGCCGGTCCCGGCGTCGAGCGCGCAGACATACACCCCTTCACCGGGGAAGATACCGGCGCCGCAGTACACGATGCCGTCCTGCACCACGACCCCCGTGCGACTCGGCCACAGGGAGATCAGCTTCCCGTTGCTCGGGACCTGGTAGTCGCTCGGCGCGGCGCGGTACCGCCACACGAGGCTGGCGTCCGTCGCGCGTACGCAGTAGATGTAGCCATCATCCGAGCCGAAGTACGCCTTCCCATCCACCACATGCGGGGCGAAGCGCACGGGGCCGTCGGTCGGGCAGACCCAGCGCGTCTCGCCGGTGCCCGCATCGAGGCAACGGAGCGCATCTTCGCCCGAACTCCCGAAGAAGACGCTGTCACCCACGACGGCCACGTGATAGGCCGAATCGAAGTCCAGTCGGTCCTCGTTGTCCACGGTCGGCGAGTTCGAGTAGTCGCGCTTCTCGGGGCCGGGCCAGGCCGCGAGCACGGGCATCCGCGAGGTGTAGACCCACCGTTGCGCCAACCCGGGAGCGTTCAGCGGTCCCGGCGATACTGCGCTCCGCCGGGCATCGTGCGCGTACGTGGGCCAGTCATCCGGCCCTTGCGCCGCCGCGCCCGCGAGGCACAGTGCCAGGGATGCCGCCCACGCCGCGCCGTGCCTTGCCGTTCCACTTCTCACTTCGCACTCATCACTTGTCACTGTCGTCAGTAGTCGTCCTTCACCCGATATGCGAGCGAGGTGTACACCGGCCACTGGCAGCTGCAGCCGCCGGCCGATACGGGTGACATCAGCAGGCCGTTGCCCGAGATGAGCCCGAGCCAGCAGTTGGAGCGCAGCCCGGGGAACTCGGTCTGCGTGTCCGTGTTCAGGTCCCAGACCTCGTCATTGTAGTCGCGGTAGTGCAGCAGGTTCGCGGCGCCGGTGATCGTGCCGCACTTCGAGCGCGAGGGGAAGGTGATGTCGATCCTGGCGCCGGTCTTCCAGTCGTAGACGTTCGGCTCCAGGAACACCCGGCCCTGAGCGATGACGGGGTGCTGGATGTGGTGACCGTGGTTGTCACTCCGCCACTGGTGCCGCGCCTCCCAGAGCGCGTCGCCGGTGTCGGCGGCGCGCACGGTCACGTAGTACTCGCCCTGGTACGAGGCGACGACACCCACCTCGCCCGCGTGGTAGACGACGTAGGTCACGGTAGGCTGCGTGGGCGCCTCGTAGCGTTGCTCCCACAAGAGGGCCCCGGTTGCTGTCTCCAGGGCGGCGAGCCACACATCGCTCCAGGCCTCCGCTCCCAGCTTGCGCACGGGTGAGGCGGTAGCGGCAGCGCTGTGGCTCTCGAGGAAGAAGACCCGCCCGTACCCGATCGCCACCGTTGGGTTGAGGACGAGACCGCCGGAGTGGGTCCAGAGGCGTGCGCCATCCGCGATCCGGTCGGCGAACAGCGTGTCGCTGCCGACGCAGAGGATGTCCGGCCCGGTTATGTCGTCGAACCACGCGTCCCAGCCGGCGTACTCGCGGTCCATGTTGCCGACGCGCACCGCGCTGCCGAGAAGGCGATCTCCGTCGAGGCCGACGTACCCCCACTCGTACGCGCCCCCCGTCTCGTCCGCCGGGTACGTCGCCTCCCGCTCACCCGTTGCGGCGTTGAACCGCCAGCAGTGGCCTCCCACCGCCAGGAACAGGTGCTCGGTGTCCACGCAGGCGTTCCCGCAGTTCCGGGGGATGTTCGTGCGGCGGGAGTCAGGAATCTCGACCGACCAGAGGATCGCCCCGTTGTAGGCGTCCAGCGCCATGACGCGGTCCCAGCCCAGCGCGAACAGTCGCCCGTTCGCCGACAGGGGGCCTTCCATGCGGACCTGGCGGTCGAGCATCGCGTTCGGGCCGGGCAGGCCGAACCACTGCACCTCCAGCGTCTTCCCCGGCACGCCGTTGACCAGTTCATCGTTACTGTTGGCCGTTTGCCCGGCGGTGCCATAGGCGTGCGTCCACTCCCCGGCGCCGGGCAGCGGGCCGGGGCGCTCCAGCACCGCCCAGCGCGACGTACCGGCGCTCAGCAGCCGGGAGTCGATGCCCTGCAGTGTCGGCAGCGCAGTCAGCCACCCCCTCAGCCCGGCGTCCGACCCGCCGATGTACGCTCGGCCTCCGCACGGCCGCAGCTTGCGGGCCACGGCCTCCGCGCTCGCCGACGGCGCGGCCCCGGCGACTGCCTCCCCGCTGACGATCAGGTTCGCACACAGGTCGGGCAACGGTAGTTGGTCGAGCGACGGGACGTACCGCAGTGTCACGCGCGAGCCGTACACGCCCTGTGCGATCAGCTGCTTTCGGCCGCGGTCGATGGCCTCGCGGTTCGTCGAGAACCCCACCACCCGCAGTCGCGCCCGTCGCGCGATCTCGTAACTCAGCCGCCCTTCTCCGCAGCCGAGGTCGAGGCAGTAGCCTCGGTCGATCCCTGAGCGCTTCAGGATCTCCCTTGCCGCGCGCTCGTAGGCGGCTGTGAGAGCGTCGCGGGGGAAGGGCGCGGCGTCGAGTGGCAGCTCCGGCACGCTGAAGTCATACTCGGTATCGAGGATGTACTCGGGCGTCGTCTGCTCGCCCAACCGGACGCGGTAGTGGTACTCTGTGTTCCGCTTGAGGTCGGTCAGCGTGACCGAGTGCAGCCGCGTGGGCTCGTCGTTGCGCCTGACGGTCCACTCCCCGCCGGGCGCGACGATCTCGAACACGGTCGGCGAGGGTTCCGCCGTCTCCCAGCAGACCGTGGCCCGGGTCTGACCGTCGAACGTCGACCACGGCACGTCGATGAGCTGGGCGCTCGCCGCGGCGGACAGGGCAAGGCAGACGGCAAGGCCGAGCGAGAGGAGGCGGAGGCAGCGGCGTAGCGGGATCGGTTGTCCTCTCCGGCGATTGCGGGTCACGGCGAGGGTCTCCGGTGAGGCGAGTGGTGCGAGGCAGTTCGTCTTGTGGGAGGGGAGGGCCTGCTTGAGGCGCGGCAAGGTGACGGAGGCCACCCCGGGGCCACCACCCGCCAGTCCAGCCGGCGAGACGCCCCGCGCTCCCAGGGGGACGGCAACAGCGGCAACGTCACTTGTAGACGTTGTGGCGGTGACCGATACGCACGATCACGACGGCGTGGCGTGACTCGTCTACCGAGTAGACAACGCGGTAGTCGCCGACGCGGAGCTTGCGGAGGCCGGCGAGGTCCTCGTGTAGTTCGGATGTCGAAGGAGGGAAGGGATCAGCCGCCAAGTCCTCGATGCGCGCCGTGAGGTCGCGGCGGATGTTGGCGGGAAGGGCGGCGAGGCTCTTGGTTGCGCGCCGCTTGAAGCGGATGGAGTAGGTCAAAGCCCCAGCTCCTGCTTGACCTCTTCCCAGGGGACGTCGTCTTCCGCCAGCTCCGCCGCGGCGGACTCGGCCAGCCAGCGCTTCTCATCGCGCCGCTCCAGCATCTCGTCGATCATCTCACGCAGCAACCGGGAACGCGTGAATCCGACTTCGAGGGCGAAGGCGTCGAGTTTGCTGAGAGTCTCCTGGTCGAGCGACACCATCACCCCGAGCTTGCGCTTGGCTGGACTCTGGAGGTTTCGCGCCATTGTGCTCCTTCTCCCTCGTATATCTATATAGATACTGTATCGACGGACCGGCACTACGTCAAGGCCCCGCGCCATACGCTCAGTCTTCGTTGCGTGCACGCTCGGTCGCCGGCTGCGTCAGCACCGCCTTCGCGTCACCTTCTCGTAGAAGCGACTGCGGTGACCTGCGTTCCAGACGTGGACGTTACGCCCCTAGTCGTCGATGGTGTAGGACGCCCGGTAGTCCCCAGCCCGCAAGCGCCAGTAGCCTCGAAGCTCTCCGGTCAGTGCGGTGGCCGCCGCGGGGCGAGGGTTGTCCGCAAGGGCTTCGAGCTTCCGCCAGAGCCTCCGACGGACGTCGGCCGGGAGGTCGGCTAGATCGTCGAGCGCCAGATCGTCGAGGATGACCTGGTAGCTCACAGGCCCAGCCTCCGCTTCGCCTCGACGAGAGGGATACCGGGGCGCTTCGCCGCGCGGCGCTCCTTTGCCTCGGCCACGAGGCCCTCGTCAACCAACCGCTCCTCGAGCGCCTCGAGTGCCTTCAGGTCCTCGTAGGAGATGATCGCGGCGACAGGCTTCCCGCGCCGCCGGATCACCGTGCGCTGACCGGCATACTCCGCGCGGCTCACCGTCTCGCCGATGCGACAGCGGAGGTCAGTTGTGCTCACCTCTTGCATGGTCATCGCCTCCTCGTATGTTACGTATTATGCGCGGTGAGGAGCGAAACGTCAAGGGCCGCCCCTACCCGGCCTTCGTTACCTGCACCTCCGGCCCCGGGCGGTTGGGGCGGAAGAGATAGTCGGGCCAGAGAGGGCAGTTCAGGTCGGTCCAGGTCTTCAGGCGGAGCATCTCGTCAGTGGTGAGTTCGACGCCGTGGTGGCCGGACTGCAAAAGGGGCCAGAGCTTGCTCTTCACGCTGCCGAAGGTGAGGGGCTCGCGCTTCTCGCAGCCGGCGGAGTTGAAGCCGCAGTCGATGACGTGCAGCCAGCCGCCGGCGATGAGGGAGCGGTAGGAGGCCGGGACGCGGTCGGCGTCGAGCGTGCCGGTGAGGTCAGGGGCTACGGCATGCATCGGCGAGGCCGCCGATGCCACCGTGGGGGAGTGGCAGGAGGTGCACTTGGCGTCGAGGACGGGTTGGACGACCTCGGAGTAGGAGAAGGGCTTGTCACCCCAGGAGTGGGGCGCGATCAGGTCAGGCGGCTTCGAGAGGGCGAGGGGCTGCCCAGGCGGAGGCGTCGAGTTGCGGGCGTCATGGCAGCCGACGCAACTGCGGGTCTCGCCGGGCTGCAGTTGCACCACGCTGCGCATCCGCTGCAGCTCGTTGTAGTCCTTGTCGAGCGCTTGGAAGTAGAGCACCTTGCCGGCGGGTGCGACGAAGCTGGCCGAGCCGTCGTCCTCGACGGGGACGAGGCCGAGGGGCGCCTTCGCGGTGTAGGTCGGCCAACCGTAGGGGCCGCTCACGATGTCCACCGGCGAGGCGTACCACTTCATGAAGTCCGCGTGGTCGAAGTTCGGATTGGAGGTGAGGTTGTGGCGGACCTCCTCAACTACGCGCAGCCACTTCACGCTGCCGCGCGGTATGGTCGGCTCAAGGCCCCGGTACACATCGAGCATCACGAAGCGGCCCTTGTCGGTATCAGGGCGCATCACGTCAGGCAGCGCGGGCGGCGGCTGGACGGCGCGGAACGGTGTGGGCGCCATGCTGCCGAAGGTCGGGTCGAGGTGCAGCAACTCCCGGTTGCCATAGCGGTCGATGGCATACAGCCCGAACCGATCCAGCGGCGCGTGCGAGCAGAGGAAGTAGTCCTTCGAGAGCGGGACGGGATCGCGGAAGCACTCGGTCGCGGGCCACATGCCGGGCCACGGGACCTCGGGGGTGAGGCTGCGGATGGCCTTCTGGTTGAAGCGGCCCTGTGAGAGATCGAGTAGCGCGATGGGCCCGTTGATGTCGCCGAAGTGGGACACGAGCGTGCAGCAGATCTCGCTCGTGCCGGGGACCTCGCGCCCGCAGGCGTAGCCGTTCGGCTGGATGATCGTGTTGCCGAAGACGAGTTCCGGATCGGTGCCGTCCGGGTTGATCGACCAGAGCGTCTGGCTGAAGTCCGCGCCTTTGTCGATGTACTCCCAGCGCGTCCAGATCAGCCGGCCATCGCTCATCACCGAGGGGGCCCACTCGCTGAGGCTGGAGTAGGACAGCGGGCGGAGGCCCGTGCCGTCGGAGCTCATGCGGAAGAGGACCGAGGAGGTCCAGCGGAAGCAGAACACGCGCGCGGTGCAGCGGGTCGTGATGAAGGCCAGCCCGCCATCGGGCAGCGGGCAGGGGTAGAAGTCATGGTACGGCCCGTCCGTGAGTTGGACGAGGCCGCTGCCGTCGGGCGCCATGCGCATGAGATGATAGAAGCCGTCGGCGGCGGGGCGATAGCCGAAGTAGATGTTCTTGAGGCCGAAGTCGGCGACCGGGTCGCGGGCGATTCCGCCGGCGGAGTCGAACAGGCAGGTCAGCCTCGCGTCGTCAGGCTCGAAGCGGCCGTCAACGCGCGGGATGTCGATCCGATAGACGCCGCCGCCCGGACGAAAAGGAGCGTCCGTGTAGTCCGTGTAGATGTGCGACGGATGATACGCGTGGCGCCTCACGAACAGCAGGCTCTCGATGGGAGCAAGGTCCGGCGCGCGCAGGAAGAGCCGGCGCTTCGCCAGGCGCGCGTCGTGGAAGGCCTGGCGCTCGGCGGCGGGATCGGGAGCTGCAGCTAGCAGCTTCGCGTGTGACTCGTTCAGGCGCGTGAGCTGCCCGCGTTCCTCGGCGACGTTCAGGCCTTCCGACTCGAGGCGGCTCGCCATGTCGGCCATGAGGTCGAGGGTGCGCTGAAGAGGATCGTAGCGGAAGAGGTGGAGGGAATACGTCTCACCCTCTGCGTCGATGGTGAGGCTGCACTCGGGGCCGATGGAGCCGGCGGTCGCGGGGATGGAGAGGGTCTGCGGTTCGCCGGGGTTGAGGGCGAAGGCAACTTCGGGGACAGGCGCCACAGGCCTTGGGGTGTCGCCCGGAATTGGGGGACACGATCCCAATTCGCAGACGACGCGAATTGGGTCATGTCCCCCAATTCCGGCGAGGCGGAGGGG
>Ga0194113_10004103_pt1 | contig 19180 bp, 30 predicted proteins | sample TA2MahC200mmetaG_FD_146193 | JGI IMG/M metagenome (GOLD analysis project Ga0194113, IMG submission 146193) | Freshwater microbial communities from Lake Tanganyika, Tanzania - TA2015017 Mahale Deep Cast 200m | ecosystem: Environmental > Aquatic > Freshwater > Lake | place: Tanzania: Lake... | reverse complement strand
ATCCCGAGGGGAGCCTGGTGGCCCTGGCGTTCAAGATCATTACCGACGCCCACGGCGACCTCTACTTCCTGCGCCTATACCAGGGCACGCTCAAGACGAATAGCCGGGTGCTGAACCCGAACCGCGACAAGCGGGAGAACATCATGCGGATCTTCGAGATGCACGCCAACGAGCGGAAGATCCTGGACGTCGCGCGGGCCGGCGATATCGTGGCCGTGGTGGGCCTGCGGCATACGCTCACCGGCGACACCCTGTGCGATCCCAAGAAGCCCGTCGTGCTGCCGAGCATCAGTTTTCCGCAGACCGTCATCACGATGTCGATCGAGCCGCGCTCCGCCGCGGACCGGACCAAGCTCGGCGATGCCCTGGAAGCCCTGCGGCGGGAAGACCCCACCTTCGGCTACAAGACCGACAGGGAAACCGGGCAAACCGTCATCAGCGGCATGGGAGAGCTGCACCTCGAGATTCTCCAGCACAAGCTCGTCAAAGACATGAAGGTGGATGTGCGGGTGGGCAAACCCCGGGTCGCCTACAAAGAGACGATCACCCGGCCGGCGCGGGCGGAAGGCAAGTTCGTTCATCAGACCGGCGGCCGCGGCCAGTACGGCCACGTCGTATTGGAGGTCGAGCCGCTCGTGGATGAAGACGGGCATTCGTTGCCTCGGATCGATTTTGTCGCGCTGGCGCCGTCCGATAAGGTGCCGCAGGAATACGCCAATTCCGTTGGGCGCGGCGTCAAAGACGCGTCCGGAAACGGGGTTCTGGGCGGCTATCCTATCATCGGGGTCAAGGCCACCCTCGTGGACGGCTCTCATCATCCGGTGGATTCCTCGGACCTCGCCTTCGAACAGGCCGCCTCCATCGCTTTCGACCGGGCCCTGCGCGAGGCCGGCCCGGTTCTCCTGGAGCCCGTGATGCGCGTCCAGGCCGTCGTGCCGGACTCCGCGTTCGGCGCGATCCAGGGGGATCTGCTGGCCAAGCGCGGCGTGATCCTGGACTGCTGGGTTCACGGCACCACCCGCGTCATCGACGCGAAGGTGCCCCTGGTGGAGCTGTTTGGCTACTCCAGCGATATCCGCAGCCTGACCGCCGGACGCGGCAGCTTCACCATGGAGCCGATGGCCTACGAGAGAGTGCCCGAGCAGGTGGCCAAGGCCATTCTCTTCTGAGAGCAAAAAAAGTAAAAAAAATCTCCGGGATCGCATTTCGGCCCGTTGACAGCCTGTGCACCCGGTGCTAAAGTTGGTGTTTTTCAGCTGTAGCGAGCATCGTCATGGATGACTTTGCGATACGTAGTTACGCTGTGGCATATCTGTGATTGCCATCAAGGATGGCGCAACGGGTATTCTGTGTAGCTTGGGTCAGCAAAGTGAAGTGGCTTTGCCGGGGTCCAACGCGGATCTCGACCCGGACTCTTAAGGAAGGCCACGCGGCCTGTGGCATCGGTGGACATGCTCGCCCGGTGCCGGATGGGCCCGCCAGCCCTTCCTGCCCTTAACCAACGACCGATCTGGGCCAGAACGGACAGAGAGTATCTGCTCTGCACCGGGGGCCGGGTCGGATAGTAAGTGGTGGCAATATCGTGGGTTATGACCGTGCCCCGACCGGACTTTGACGGTCCGGATCGATATCGGACGAGGGCCGGTCCAGAGGAGCAATATGGCTTCCGAAAGTGAAAAAATCAGGATCCGGATGGAGGCATACGACCATCGTACGCTGGACGCCTCCGCCAAGGAGATCGTGGAGCACGCCCGCCGGACCAACGCGCGGGTCAGCGGCCCGATTCCGCTGCCGACGCGGATCGAACGGTATACGGTCCTTCGCAGCCCGCACGTCGACAAGAAGTCGCGCGAGCAGTTCGAGTTGCGGACGCACAAGCGGCTGATCGACATCCACGAGGCGAACGCCCGCACGGCCGAGGTCTTGAACCGCCTCGTCGTGCCGGCGGGGGTATTTGTGAAAATCAAGGCGTAGCAGCGGAGGACCTGACACCATGGCGATGTTACTGGGCAAAAAAGTGGGTATGACGCGGGTCTACGACGAGGCGGGCCGCCTGATCCCGGTCACCGTCATCCAGGCGGGGCCGTGCATCGTTACGCAGGTCAAGACCCCCGAGGTGGACGGATACCGCGCCGTCCAGATGGGCTTCGAGGACAAGAAGCCCGCGCGGCGCCGCCAGCCGGAACTCGGTCATGTACGCCAGGCCAACACCAGTCCCAAACGGTTCGTCCGGGAGTGGCGCTTGTCCGAGGCGAGCAAAGCGGAATACAAACCGGGTGATGCCCTCACGGTTTCGATCTTTGCGGGTACCAAACTCGTGGATATCGTGGGAACGAGCAAGGGCAAGGGGTTTGCGGGCCCGATGAAGCGCTACGGCTTCAAGGGCTTCCCCGCTTCCCACGGCACCGAGCGCAAGCACCGGGCCCCCGGCTCCATCGCCGCCCGGGCGATGAACGCCGGGATGGGCGGCGGCCTGAAAAAAGGCAAGCGCATGGCCGGCCACATGGGGTCCGACCGTGTCACCGCCAAGAACCACGTGCTGGTGGCGATCGACGAGGAGAAGAACCTGCTGGTCGTCAAGGGGACGGTGCCCGGACCGGCCGGTGGATATTGCATCGTGAAAACGGCCAAGAGCCTTGGTACTGCGAGTGGAACCTGACATGATTGAGCTGACGGTATACAACACGGGTGGGCAACAGGTGGACACCATCCAGGTCGACGAGTCCGTGCTGGGTGGGTGCGTCCGCTATGCTCTGCTCAAGCAGGCGATCGTGATGTACCACGCCAACAAGCGCGTCGGAACGGTGGCGACCAAGAGCCGCAGCTACGTGGCGGGCTCGACCCGCAAGCTGTTCCGGCAGAAAGGCACCGGCAATGCCCGCGTGGGTACCCGCCGAACCGGCAAACGCGTCGGCGGCGGCATGATCTTCGCCAAGGGCCCGCGGGATTTCCGCCAGGCCATGCCCCGCAAGCAGCGGATGCTGGCCCGGGACTCCGCGGTCCTGGCCAAGTTGCGCTCGAACGAGGTGGTCGTCGTGGACGGCCTGTCCTTCGAGAAACCGCGGACGAAGGACTTCGTCGCGGTGCTCAAGAACCTCAAGATCGACCGCAGTTGCCTGGTGGCGATCCGCGACCACGACGAGAACGTCTACAAGTCGATACGGAACGTTCGCAAGGTGGACGTGCTGCCGGTGGCGGACCTCAACGCGGCGGCTATTCTCAACCACCGCCGGATGCTGTTCACCAAGGACGCCCTCGCGTCGTTTCTGGATAGAAAAGCCGAGAACGGCGCTCCGGAGGGCATGACCGCGTAGCGGCGCCGGTTCCGAAGTTGCAGGGTTTTCGATTTGGGTTCGAGTTTCCAATGGATGATTATAGCGTAATAATCCGGCCGATCGTCACCGAGCAGGGCATGCACTTTGCCAACGTCAAGGGCGCATACTCGTTCGTGGTGCACCGGGAGGCGAACAAGGTGGAAATCAAGAGCGCCATAGAGAAGATCTACGGCGTGAAAGTGGACAAGGTCCGCACCGCCAACCACAAGGGCAAGCCGCGCCGGCGCGGCCGGCGGATCGGCACGACCGCCGCCTGGAAGAAGGCCGTGGTGTTCCTGGCCCCCGATCATCATATTGATTTGTTCTGATCCGGTGGATCGTAAGAAAGAGATAGGCGTATGGGCATTCGCATTTACAGACCGACCAGCGCGGGACGGCGCAACAGCTCGGTGAACGACTATGCCGAGCTGACGACGGATCGGCGCGAGAAGAGTCTCTGCAAGAGAATCAAGAAGAACGGCGGCCGCAACCACAGCGGCAAGGCCACCGTGCGCTTCCGTGGCGGCGGGGCCCGCCGGATCTACCGCGTCATCGACTTCAAACGCAACAAGGACGGGGTTCCGGCCACCGTCACCAGCGTGGAATACGACCCCAACCGGACGTGTTTCATCTCGCTGCTGCAGTACCGGGACGGCGAGAAACGCTACATCCTCCACCCGCTGGGGATCTCGGTCGGCGACGTGCTGGAGAGCGGTACGGACGTGGAGCCGAAAGCCGGCAACTGCATGCCGCTGGGCTCCATTCCCGCGGGTCTGGAAGTGCATAACGTCGAGATGATCGCCGGCCAGGGCGGCAAGATGGTCCGCGGCGCCGGCGGGGCGGCCCGGATCGTCGCCAAGGACGGCGACTGGGTGACCATCGTGCTGCCGAGCGGCGAGATGCGCATGGTGCGCAAGGAATGCCGGGCGACCATCGGGCGCCTGGGCAATCCCGACCACCAGAACATCAGCATCGGCAAAGCCGGCCGGATGCGGCATCGGGGACGCCGCCCGCACGTCCGCGGCAAGGCGCAGAACCCCGTCGACCATCCGATGGGCGGCGGCGAGGGCCGCGCCAACGGCGGCCGCCATCCCTGCTCGCCTACCGGCGTGCTCGCCAAGGGCGGCAAGACGCGCAACCCGCGCAAGGTCAGCAACAACAGAATCATTCGCAGACGAAAGAACCGACAGGGCCAGATGGTGCTCTAAGGGCGCCCCAGGCCGAGGCGCCCGCGACCCGCGGGCAGCCCCGGACCGCAGTAGAGAGACGTGGACATGGGAAGATCGCTGAGAAAAGGACCGTATGTGGACGGCAAGCTGCTGGTCAAGGTCGGCCGGCAGGTCAATGAAGGGACACGCGACCCGATCAAGACCTGGGCGCGGCGCTGCACGATCGTCCCGGAATTCGTCGGCTTCACCTTCATGGTCCACAACGGTAAGGCCTTCAACAAGGTGTTCGTCACCGAAGACATGGTCGGGCACAAGCTGGGCGAGTTCTCGCTCACTCGGACGTTCCGCGGCCATTCCAGCAAGAAGATTAAATGAGGCACGCGGGTCCGGCGCCCGCCGACGGGCGGCCGATCCGACGTGGGGCATGACGTATGTTGAGCGCGACGAAATTGAAAAAAGTGGCACAGCGGCAGCGGGTGACGGTCCAGGATCTGGGCCGGGCCATCGTGCGGGGCGGTCTGGATCTTCCGGACGCCATCGCCGCGGTGCGAAATTGGCAGCGGGGACTGTTCCGGCCCTTGCCCAAGACCGAGGACGTGCAGAAGCTGGCCGGGGCCCTGTCCGTCGAGGTGAACGAGATCAGCGACTGGCGGTCGTCGTACCAATACGCTCCCATGACGGCCCGCAAGGCCCGGCTCGTCACCGCTCTGATCGCCGGCCGGCGCGTCCAGGACGCGATGGACGTGCTCAAGTTCACCCGCAAGCGGGCCGCCCCGATGGTCAATCAGGTCCTCAAGGCCGCCATCGCCGACGCCGACGAGCACCAGGCGGACGTGGAGACGCTGTACGTGAAGGAAGCCCGGGTCGATGAGGCCGGCATCCGCATGGGGACCAAGCGCTGGATTCCCAAGGATCGCGGCCGGGCCCACCCGATCCGCAAGAAAGCGTGTCATATCTACGTGACCGTGGGCCAGCAGTGAGAACGCCGTAGCAGGTACCAGAATCGAGAAACGGGACTATGGGTCAAAAAACGTCTCCAATCGGGTTTCGAACCGGAATCACGCTGGGTTGGCAGAGCACCTGGTTTGCTCCGAAGGCTAACTTCGGCGACTTCCTCGTTGAGGACCAGAAGATCCGCCGGTACGTGGACGACCGCTTCAATCGCCAGATGCCCAAGGGCGCGGTCGCCAAGGTCGAGATCATCCGGACGCGCAACGAGGTCAACGTGACGATGCACAGCGGCCGGCCGGGCGTGGTCATCGGCCCGCGCGGCGGCGAGGTGGACAAGCTGCGCGAGGAGCTGGAGGGCCTGACGGGCCGCAAGGTGACCGTCAATGTCATCGAAATCAAGGAGCCGGACCTGAACGCCCGGCTGGTGGCCGAGGCGATCGCGGAGCAGCTTGCGAAGCGTGCTTCCTTCCGGCGCACCATGAAACAATACTGCGAATCGGCGATGAACGCCGGCGCCAAAGGCGTCAAGATCACCTGCAGCGGCCGGCTCGCCGGCTCGGAAATGGCGCGGACGGAGACCCAGAAGATGGGCAGCATTCCGCTGCACACGCTGGAGGCTGACGTGGATTATGCGACGGCCACCGCCCGCACGACCTACGGCGCGATTGGGATCAAGGTCTGGATCTACCGGGGCCGTTTCGGTGAGGTGCTCGAGCCGACCGAGCGGCGGGCGCCCCGGCGGCCGCCGCGACGGATGGGACCGGGCCCCGGCGGGCCGGGACCGATGTCCGAGCCGCGCGGCGGATCGCACACGCCGGACGGCGGACGCGCCGGGCCCGGCAGTGCCGAACCTGGAACCCCGACGCCGACGCCGTCCTGACAACGCGACCGCAGGGAGTATGGAAAGAGGTTTTCTATGGCGATGATGCCAAAGAGAGTCAAATATCGTAAAAGCCAGCGCGGCCGGATGAAGGGCAATGCGCAGCGCGCCAACTATGTCGCCTTCGGCGATTTCGGCCTGCAGTCGCTCGAGACCAGTTGGGTCACTGCCAGGAACATCGAGGCGGGACGCGTGGCCGCGACGCACTATCTGCACCGCGAGGGCAAGGTCTACATCCGGATCTTCCCCCACAAGCCGGTCAGTGCCAAGCCGCTCGAGACCCGTATGGGCAAGGGCAAGGGCGAGCCGGAGTTCTGGGTGGCGCGGGTGCGCCCGGGCCAGATCTGCTTCGAGATCGGCGGCGTCAGCGAGGACGTGGCCAAGCAGGCCCTGTCGCGCGTGGCGCACAAGATGCCGGTGCGGATGCGGTTCGTCAAACGCGGGCGCGGGCTGTAAGAGAGGTAGAACGTGAAAGCCAAGCAGGTAAGGGAAATGACGGGCGACGAGCTGCAGAGCTCTCTGGCCGATATGGAAAAGCGTTTGTTCGAGCTGCGGTCGCAGGCGGTGACCGAGAAGCTGGAGAACTCCAAGGCCATCATCAACGTGCGGCGGGACATCGCTCGCATCCGGACCGTATTGCGCGAGCGGGCCGACTGACGCACGGCCGGGCCGACGCGCGGGAAATTGCCGATATGGAAACAACCAAGAAGACAAAAACGTTGACGGGACTGGTGAGCAGCAAGAGCGGCGACAAGAGCCTGCGGGTGACCATCGACTACAAGGTCAAGCACCCGAAGTACAACAAGTACATTCGCCGGCGCAAGAAGCTGGCCGTGCACGATGAGGCCAACCTCTGCGGCGTCGGCGATACGGTCGAGATCGCGGAATCGCGGCCCTACAGCAAAACCAAGAGCTGGCGCGTGGTCCAGGTGACCCAGAAGGCGATCCAGGCGTAGTGTCCAGGACGAGATAGACGATATGATTCAGCCGTTTACAATGGTGGATGTCGCCGATAACTCCGGCGTGAAAGTGGCCATGTGCATTCGCGTCAAACGCGGCACGAGCGCCAGGGGGCAGTTCACCCGCTCCATGGCCAGCGTCGGAGACGTGATCTGGGTCGCGATCAAGAAGTCGCTGCCCACGTGCCAGTTGGACGACAAGAAGGTGCACAAGTGCGTCGTGGTCCGCACCAAGAAGCCCGTGCGCCGGCCCGACGGCAGCTACGTGCGCTTCGACAGCAACGCGGCCGTCATGGTCGACAACGAGGGCAACCCCATCGGCACGCGCATCTTCGGCGCCGTGGCCCGCGAGTTGCGCGAAAAGAACTATATGAAGATCATCTCGCTGGCCGGCGAGGTGGTATGATAGGACGTAGGATTTATGATTTACGATCTATGATTTATGATTTCAGGTTGAGGCCGCTGACGCGGCAGGACGGTTCCGATGGTGGCGACAACAAATCATAAATCGTAAATCATAAATCGTAAATCATAAATCATAAATCATAAATCGAAAGGCAAGGCATGGCCTTACATATCAAGAAGGGCGATCTGGTGCAGATCATCTCCGGGGACCACAAGGGTGCCACCGGGCGGGTGCTGCACGTTTATCCCGAGGACCAGTCCGTGATCATCCAGGGGCAGAACATCGCGAAGAAACATGTGCGCCCCTCCCGGCGTAATCCCCAGGGGGGCCGCATCGGCGTCGAGCAGCCGCTGCACATGAGCAACGTGCTGCCCGTCAATCCCAAGAGCTCCAAGGGAACGCGGGTCCGTTATGTGCAGGGCCCGGACGGCGGCAAGAAGCGCGTCGCCACGGACGGCACCGAGTTGGGCACCGTGCAAAGGGCGAAATGAATGACGGCCGGTCCGGATGCCGGCCCGATAGAGCGAAGATGACTATGGCACGTTTGAAAGACCTGTACAAAGCGAAGATCGTTCCCGAACTGAAGAAAGAGTTCGGCTACAGCACCGTGATGGCCGTGCCCCGGGTGGAGAAGATCGTCGTCTCCATGGGCATCGGCAAGGCCACGCAGGACAAGAAGTACATCGAGCTGGCCAAGAAGGACCTGGCCCTGATCTGCGGGCAGCAGCCGGCCGTCTGCAAAGCCAAGAAGAGCGTCTCGAATTTCAAGGTCCGCCAGGGCCAGGAGACCGGCCTGAAAGTGACGCTGCGGGGCGTCCGGATGTATGAATTTCTCGATCGGCTGATCAACCTGGCGATCCCGCGGGTCCGCGACTTTCGCGGGCTGCCGCCGAACAGCTTCGACGGACGCGGCAATTACTCGATGGGCTTGGCCGAGCAGAGCGTGTTTCCCGAGATCAACCCGGCCAAGGTCGAGTTTCAGCAGGGCATGAATATCACGTTCGGCACGACGGCCCGGACGGACGAAGAAGCGCGGCGGCTGCTCGCCCTGTTCGGGATGCCGTTCCGCGGGCAGGCTTCGAGCAAGGCGATCGAATAGGGCCGCCCGCGCCGGCAGGTGTGGATTGAAACTACAGTGGAGTGCGTGAATGTCGACCAAAGCACTGGAAATCAAGGCGAAGAGCAAACCCAAGTTCCGGGTCCGGCAGTACACCCGCTGTGAGATCTGCGGCCGGTCGCACGCCGTGTACCGCAAGTTCAAGGTCTGTCGCATCTGCTTCCGGACCCTGGCCAACGAAGGAAAGATACCAGGCGTGAAAAAGGCGAGCTGGTAGCCCGGACCCGGGCGACCCGCCCGGAGCCCCAGTGCCGTCCCCCGCGTCGCGCGGGGGTGCAGTGAAAGAGACAAACAGGATAGTGACTATGAGTTGGAGCGATCCCATAGCCGATATGCTCACGCGGATTCGCAACGCGAGCCGCGTCGGCAAACCGCAGGTCAACATCAAGGCCTCGAAGGTGTGCGAAGGCATTGCCGCCGTCCTCAAGCAGGAAGGCTACATTCAGGACTACGACCGCATCGAGGATGGACGCCAGGGCCTTCTCCGCATCGTGCTCAAGTACGATCCGGAGGGGCGGCCCGCCATCACCGAGATCCAGCGGGTCAGCAAGCCCGGCTGCCGGAGGTATTCGTCCGTGGAAGACCTCCCGGCCGTACTGGGCGGCCTGGGTATTGTCGTGGTCTCCACCAGCAAGGGGATCGTCAGCGATCGAAACTGCCGCGCGAACAAAGTCGGCGGCGAGCTTCTTTGTACGGTAAGTTGACATGAGTCGGATAGGAAACAAACCGGTTGCAGTACCCCAGGGGGTCAAGGTCGAGCAGCAGGGCCAGACCGTCAAGGTCACCGGCCCGCTCGGCTCGGCGGCCTTCACCCACGATCCGTGCCTCACCGTCAAGATCGAGGACTCCGGCAGCCGGGTCGACGTCGTCAACCCGCAGCCCGGGGATCGGCGCCACCGCGAGCTGCATGGCACGACCCGCGCCCTGATCGCCAACATGATCGTCGGCGTCACCCAGGGCTATCAGAAGAAGATGGAGATCTACGGGACCGGCTACAACGTCAAAGAGGTCGGCGGCAAGCTGGTGCTCCAGGTCGGCTTCGCGCACCTGGTCGAAATGCCGATTCCGTCCGGGGTGAAGGTGACCATCGACGTGCCGGCGACCCGCGGCAACGAGGTTCCCGCGAAATTCGGCCTCTCCGGCGTGGACAAGTGCGCCGTGGCGCAGTTCGCCGCCGAGATTCGCAAGGTCAAGCCGCCCGAGCCCTACAAGGGCAAAGGCATCCGGTACGCGGATGAGCACATCCGCCACAAGGTCGGCAAGGCGTTCGCTTCAGGCGCATCGTAACAGAGAAATTGACTCCTATGACTACGGAAAAAGTGAAAAAGGCGGCGTTGCGGCGCAAGCGTCACGTGCGAAAGAAGGTCTTCGGGACGGCGGAACGGCCGCGGTTGTCCGTGTTCCGCTCCAACCGGCACATTTACGCCCAACTGATCGACGATACGGCCGGCGTGACCCTGGCCGCCAGCAGCACCAAGACCAAGCTCCTGCGCGAGCAGTTGAAACGGGCCGGCAACCGCAAGGCGGCCGAGGCCGTCGGCGAGGCCCTCGCCAAGAAAGCGCTCGACGTCGGAATCAAGTACGTGTCTTTCGATCGTGGCCCCTACAGGTACCACGGGCGCGTCAAGTCCCTTGCCGAAGCGGCAAGAAAAGCGGGTTTGGCTTTCTAACGAAGCCTGGCAATACTGGAGACGAAATTGGCAGCAGAACCGATCAGAGCACCCGAGTACGAAGAGAAGCCGTTGGAAGACACGGTGGTCAAGATCTACCGGTGTGCGAAAGTCGTCAAGGGCGGCCGGCGCTTCAGCTTCGCGGCCCTGGTGGTCGTTGGCGATCGGGCCGGGTCCGTGGGCATCGGCTATGGCAAGGCCAACGAGGTGCCGGCGGCCGTCGAAAAGGGCATCAAGGACGCCAAGAAGGTCATGCACAAGCTGCCGCTGGTCGGCACGACGATTCCCCACCAGGTGGTGGGCAAGTACCGGGCCACGCGGATCATCCTGGCCCCGGCCAGCCCGGGTACGGGCGTCATCGCCGGCTCCAGCGCCCGCGCCGTGCTCGAGTACGCCGGCGTCCGCGACGCGCTGACGAAGGTCTACGGCAGCACCTCCGCCAAGAATGTGGTCAAGGCCACGATCAACGGACTGTTGAAGCTGCGGAACAAGGAAACCGTGCAGGCACTCCGGGGCGTGGTTCTTTCGTAATGGCAACCCTGACCAATGGGTGAGTGGAATGTTGAGTCATGAGATAACTTCGGTCGTCGGCAAACACAAGGCACGCAAGCGCGCCGGGCGCGGGCGGGGCAGCGGTCTGGGCAAGACCGCCGGACGCGGCAGCAAAGGCAGTTTGAGCCGGGCCGGCGCCATGCGCTATTCCCTCTACGAGGGCGGCCAGATCCCGCTGTTCCGCCATCTGCCCAAACGCGGGTTCAACAACAAGAACTTCGCCACCCGCTTTGAGGTGGTCAATGTCTCGGAGCTGGAGCGCTTCGAGGACGGAGCCCAGGTCGGCGTCGAGCAGCTTTCCCGGGCCGGCCTGATTCCCGGCGGCGCCAGCAAAGTGAAGATCCTCGGCGACGGCGAGCTGACCAAGCGGCTCCAGGTGGCCGCCCATCGCTTCAGCAAGGCCGCCGAGCAGAAGATCGTCGATTGCGGCGGGACCGCCACCCGGATTGAGATCGAGGTCAAACCCATCAAACGGAAACGCGCCTGAATGTCTCCTCGTCGTCTCCGATCCGGTAACACCGTACGGCATATGGAGAGCCATCAGTGATAGGAACCATTGCGAATATCTTCCGAATCCAGGACCTGCGGAACAAGATCCTCTTTACCGTGGCCCTGCTGGTCATCTACCGCGTCGGGTTCCACATCCCCATTCCGGGATTCAACCAGGAAGCGATGCGCCAGGCGGCCGAGAGCCGCGAGAGCGGCACCCCGCTGCAGCGCGCCGCCGATTACCTCGAGGTGTTCACAGGCGGCCGGTTCAGCCAGACCAGTCTCTTCGGCCTGGGCATCATGCCCTATATTACGGCTTCGATTATCCTGATGCTGCTCGGCGAGGTGATCCCCTCCCTCAAGAAACTCCGGCAGGAGGGCCAGACCGGGTACAAGAAAATTCAGGAGTACACGCGCTATCTCACGGTGCTCGTCTGCGTGATTCAGGCCCTGATGTACCTGCGTGTGCTCACGATGGGCGAAAACGTCATCTACCCGGGCATGCAGACGCAGGCGGTCATCATGGGCATCATCTGCATGACCGCCGGCACGATGTTCCTGATGTGGCTGGGCGAGCAGATCGACGAATACGGCATCGGCAACGGGATCAGCCTGATCATCATGGCCGGCATCGTCGCCCGCACCCCCTGGGCGGTGTACGATCTGGTCCGGCAGGCGAGTTTCCGAATCGGCGGCTCGGTCGACGCGACGGGCATCGGGCCCGCGAAGATCCTGTTCCTCGCGCTGGCCTTCGTGTTTGTCGTCTCCGGCGCCATCCTGATCACGCAGGGCCAGCGGCGGATTCCCATCCAGCAGGCCAAGCAGATGCGCGGCCGGCGGATGTACGGCGGCAGCCGCCATTACCTGCCCTTGCGGGTCAACCACGGCGGCGTCATGCCCATCATCTTTGCCTCCAGCTTCATGATGTTCCCCCCGATCGTCACGGAATGGCTGTCGCGTACCTTTCACAACTCGGTGGTGTTCCTGCGGATCCATCAGGCGATGGGGTACGATTCCTTTACCTATAATCTCCTGTATGTGGTCCTGATCATCCTGTTCGCCTACTTCTGGGTCACGGTGCAGTTCCAGCCACGGGAGATGGCCAAGAACCTGCGCGACTCGGGCAGTTTCATCCCCGGTCTGCGTCCGGGCCGCCGGACCGCGGAGTACCTCGAGACCGTCATGACGCGGATCACCTATTATGGGGCGGCGTTCCTCGCCGGAATCGCCATCGTGCCCCACGTCATCGCGTTCGCACTTGGCGTTCCCCCTGACATCACCACCTACCTCGGTGGCACGGGATTGCTGATCGTCGTCAGTGTCTCGCTGGATCTGGTCCAGAAGATCGAAGCCAACCTCCTGATGCGGAGCTACGAAGGCTTCACGTCGTCAGGGAGAATCAAGGGGGCGTACGCATGAGAGTGGTCTTGTTGGGTGCACCCGGCGCGGGCAAAGGAACGCACTGCAAGCGGATTGCCGACCGCTATCAGGTGGCGCATCTGTCCAGCGGCGATATCTTGCGGCGGGAACGGGCCGCGGGCAGCGATCTGGGCCGCAAGGCGCAGGGCTATATGGATGCTGGCGCCCTGGTCCCGGACGATCTGATTGTCGAGATGATGACCAAGGCCATCGGGCAGGCCGCGGGCGGTTACGTGCTGGACGGGTTCCCCCGGACGGTGAACCAGGCCGAGGTGCTGGATACGTCCCTCGCGGCGCAGAACGCGGCGACCGACATGGTGGTCAATCTCCGCGTCAGTGATAACGTGGTGCTCGAACGCATTACCGGGCGGCGCAGTTGTCCCAAATGCGGTACCGTGTACCACGTCAAGAATATGCCGCCGAAGACGCCGGGCGTTTGCGACAAGGACGGCACGCCGCTCGTCCAGCGGCCGGATGATACGGAAGAGGTGGTGCGCAACCGCCTCCAGACCTATTATCGCCAGACGGAGCCGGTCGTGGACTATTACAAGGCCCGGTGCACCGTCCATGATATCGACGCCGACGGCGATGCGGATCTCGTCGCGGCGGAGATCTTTGCCAGGCTGGACGCACTGGCGCGAAAATAGGTCGCTTGCGGACGCGGACCGCCGCGCCGAAACGAACATGAAGTCAGGTGAATGGCTATAACGCTTCGCAGCCGAAGAGAGATCGAGTTGATGCGGCAGGCGGGAGCCGTTGTAGCAAAGGTTCTTTCACAACTGCAGAAGATCGCGAAACCGGGTGTGACGACCGCCTATCTGGACGGCGCCGCCTTGGAGATGACCCTCGCCGCCCGGGCGGAAGCGCTGTTCAAGGGTGTTCGCAACCCCCAGGCGCGGATGCCGTTCCCCGGGGCCATTTGTGCCTCGGTGAACGAGCAGGTCGTCCATGGAATTCCGTCCGAGCGCGTCGTGTTGCGCGAAGGCGACATCCTGAGCGTCGATTTCGGGGTGCGGCTGAACGGCTACTGCGGCGACGCCGCGGTGACGGTGCCCATCGGCGGCATCTCCGCGGAGAACCGGCGGCTGCTGCACACCACGCAGGAAGTGTTGCAGATCGCCATCGACGGAATCCGACCGGGCCTGCGCTGGAGTGAAATCGCCCGCCGCATGCAGCGGCACGCGGAGTCCGCGGGCTTTTCCGTCGTGCGCGATTTCGTCGGCCATGGCATCGGCACCAAGATGCACGAGGATCCGAAAGTGCCGAACTTCGTCAGCGACGAGTTGCTGGCGGATGACATCCTGCTCGCCGAGGGCATGGTCCTGGCGGTCGAGCCGATGATCAACGCCGGCGGCTACCCCGTGCGGACGCTGGGCAACGGCTGGACGGTCGTGACGCGGGACGGCAAGTGTTCGGCGCATTTCGAGCATACGCTGGCCGTGGCCGAAGGCGGGTGCGCGGTCTTGACGAGAGAGCAGTGAAAAGGCAAGAGGGGATCGGCCGGGCTCCGGAAGCCCGACGGCGATCCCGCAGTGGAAGTGGTGCATGGCAAAAAAAGACTCAATACGTTTGCAGGCCAAGGTGGTCGAAGCTCTGCCGAATGCCATGTTTCGCGTGGAGCTGGAGAACGGCCACAAGGTTCTGGCCCACGTGTCCGGGAAGATGCGGATGAATTTCATTCGCATTCTGCCGGGCGATCTGGTGACGGTGGAGATGTCGCCGTATGATTTGACGCGCGGGCGGATCGTGCTGCGTCATTGAGGACGCCCGCCCCCGGGCGGGGCGGCCGCGATCGAAGAGGCAGAAAGCGTGGAATCGATTATGAAGGTACGAAGCTCAGTCAAACGGATCTGTGAGAACTGCAAGATCATCCGCCGCAAGGGCGTGGTGCGGGTCATTTGCTCCAACCCGCGCCATAAGCAGCGCCAGGGCTGACGGCCAGGTCCGGAGCGACAGGGGCAGCGGGCAGCAAGAACTGCGAAAAGGAAACGAATATGCCGCGTATAGTGGGTATCGATATCCCGGACAACAAATCGATCTGGATCTCGCTGACGTACGTGCCGGGCATCGGCCGGCACACGTCCGAGCAGATTCTCAAGGAGGCCCAGATCGAACAGATGACCAGGGCCAGCAAGCTCAGCGAAGACGAGCTCAGCCGGATCACGCAGATCATCGACCGCAACTACGTGGTCGGCGGTCAGCTCCGCCGCCAGGTGGCGCAGAACATCGCCCGCCTGCGCGACATCGGCTGTTATCGCGGGATTCGCCATCGCCGGGGCCTGCCCGTCCGCGGGCAGCACACCCAGAGCAATGCGCGGACCCGCAAGGGACCGCGAAAGACCGTGGCCGGAAAGAAGGGCGTGAAGGAAGCACGCGGCTAAACGCCGAACGGCGTGGGGAGCCCCACGCGTTTCCGCACCGGCGCAGAGCAGCGCAGGACAGAGAGAGTAAGAGACGCAAATGGCAAAAGGCGCAAAACGAAAAATCCGGAAGAACGTGGTGCGAGCCATCGTTCATATCAAGGCGACGTTCAACAATACGTTGATCACGATCACCGACATGGACGGCGATGTGCTCTGTTCGAGCTCGGCGGGATGCGTGGGCTTCAAAGGCTCGCGCAAAAGCACGCCGTTCGCGGCGCAACAGGCGGCCCAAAATTGTGCCAACAGTGCGATGCGCAGCGGGGTGCGCGAGGTCGAGATCCGCGTCAAGGGGCCGGGCGCCGGGCGGGAATCCGCCATCTCGGCGCTCCAGGGCGCCGGCTTGCGGATCGCCTCCATCGAAGACGTGACGCCGCTGCCGCACAACGGCTGCCGGCCGCCGAAGCGTAGACGGGTATAAGACTCCGGGGTAGTTTGAGGAGATGCGATTGGTATGGGACGTTACACGGGTCCATCCTGCAGGGTATGTCGCCGCGAAGGAATGAAGCTGTTCCTCAAGGGCGCGAAATGCGAGACCGCCAAGTGCCAGATCGAGCGCCGGCAACGCAGCCTGGCGCCCGGCATGCACGGCTGGCGCAAAGGGCGGCTGAGCGAATACGGCGTGCGGCTGCGCGAAAAGCAGAAGATCAAGAGGTACTATGGCGTTTACGAGCAGCAGTTCATGCGCTTCTTCCACGAGGCGGCGCGCCTGCCGGGCAACACCGGAGAGAATCTGCTCCAGTTGCTCGAACGACGCCTGGACAACGTGATCTACAAACTGAATTTCGCCGCCTCGCGGAAAGAGGCGCGCCAGTTGATCACCCACGGTCACGTCCATATCAACAACCGCAAGGTGGACGTCAACGACTATATCCTGAAGATCGGGGACAAGATCACCCTCAAGAGCTCCGAGAAGAGCCTCAAGCGGGTCAAACAGCAGTTGGAAAGCAATCCGAACTTCACGACCCAGGGCTGGCTGCAGTTGGATCGTGAGAGACCGGCGGCCACCGTCGTGGCTCTGCCGACCCGCACGGACGTCCAGATCCCGGTGGAAGAGCATCTGGTCGTGGAGTTCTGTTCGAGGTAAGCGGTGGAAACAGGAATGCCCAATCACAGCATGCACAAGAAGAGCGGGGAGTGTTCTGCATCGGGCTGTGTTCTAATGGATGATAGTAGAAATCGGAGGCCTGTATGCGAGTGACGTGGCGCGGCTTGGAATTGCCGACTCGTGTGGAAAAGGACACGGCTGTCTCCACCGACCGGTATGGACGGTTCTTCATTGAGCCGTTCGAGCGGGGGTTCGGCACGACCGTAGGCAACAGCCTGCGACGGGTGCTGATCTCTTCGCTGGAGGGAAGTGCGGTCACCTCGATCAAGATTTCGGGCGTGGACCACGAGTTCACGTCGATTCGCGGTGTCATGGAGGACACGACCGAGATCGTGTTGAACGTCAAGAGCCTGGTGATCCGGCTGACCGGGCCGGTGCCCAAGACCATGAAGGTCACGGCGAACAAGGCGGGCGAGGTGACCGCCGCCCAGATCATCGCCGACCCGGCCGTCGAGGTCGTCAGCAAAGACGTCGTGCTGGCGACGCTGACCGAAGATGTGCCGTTTGAGATGGAGATGGTGGTCGAGAACGGCCGCGGCTACGTGCCCGTGGCCGATCGCATCACCGACGCGGACCGCTTCGAGCAGGAGATCGGGCGGGTCCATCTGGATGCCTGGTATTCGCCGGTGACCCGCGTGCGCTATCTGACGGAAAATACCCGCGTGGGCCAGCGGACGAACTACGACAAGCTGGTTCTCGAAATCTGGACCAACGGCACGGTCACGCCGGAGATGGCGCTGGTGGAGGCCGCCAAGATCCTCCGCAAGCACATCAATCCGTTCGTGCAGTACTTCGAGATCGGCGAGGAGACCGTCGCCGGCGAGGTCCCGCCGGAAGAGCCCGAGCCGCAGATCGATCAGGAGCTCGAAGCGAAGCTCAACACGCCGATCCAGGAGCTGGAGCTCTCCGTGCGGGCCAGCAACTGTCTGGAGTCCGTGAAGGTCGAGACCGTGCGCCAGCTCGTTCAGATGAGCGACGCCGATCTGCTGAAGATCCGCAGTTTCGGCAAGACCTCGTTGCGGGAAATCAAGCGCAAGCTCGCCGACATCGGACTGTCGCTGGGCATGAAAGACGTGGGCAAGGCCGCCGAAGGGTAAGACGAGAACGATTTAACGAATCGCCAGTAGAAGAGGTATTGGGGTATATGCGTCACAGAGTTGCAGGACGCCAATTGAGCCGCAATTCCGCGCACCGCCGGGCGCTGCGTCGGAACATGGCCCAGTCGCTCATCGAGCATGAGACGATCTTGACCACCGTGCAGAAGGCCAAGGAGATCAAGCCCTTCGTCGAGAAGCTGATCACGCTGGCCAAGAAGGGCAAGCTCCAGCACCGGCGCCGGGCCATTGCGCTGCTCGGCAACCGTCGGATCATCGCCCTGGAAGAGGGCGAGCCGGTGCAGAAGGGGACGATCGTGGGCAAGCTCTTCAGCGAGCTCGGGCCGCGCTACCTGGATCGGCCGGGCGGCTACAGCCGGATCGTGCGCCTGGCGCAGCGGCGACTGGGCGACAATGGCGAGCTGGTCCTGCTCCAGTTGCTGGGCAAGGATGAGCCGCTCAAGAAGACGCGCAGAACCTCTTCGAAGAAACGCGCACGCCGCAAGGCCAAAGCGACGGCGGCGGCCAGGCCGGCGAAGGTCGAGGCCCCGGCGCCGGAGCAGCCGGCCCAGCCCGCCGCGGCGCAGCCGGAGGCCCCCGAACATGCCGTCGGCGAGCCGGAACAGGAATCCACGTAACCGGAACCGGTGGAAAGGACCGGAGCAGGGCTGCGGGAGAAAGCCATGGACGGTTGCATATTCTGCAAGATGGTCGAGGGCGAGATTCCCACGACCAAAGTCTACGAGGACGAAGCGGTCCTTGCTTTTCTCGATATCGGCCCGCTCAGCGACGGGCACACCTTGGTCGTTCCCAAGCGGCATTGCACCACGGTGCACGAGTGCGATCCCGAAGTCCTGGCGGAATTGGCCGCCCGCCTGGGCCGAATCGCCGAGGCCGTCGTGACGGCGATGGAGGCCGACGGGTACAATGTGCTCTCGAACAACGGCGCCGCCGCGGGGCAGGTGGTTGACCATCTGCACTTTCACGTGATCCCGCGAAAGGTCGGGGATCGGGTCTTCACGCAATGGCCGGCGTACAAGTACCGCCAGCAGCAGGCCCAGGACATTGCGGCCAGGATTCGCAGCCGTCTGACGTGAGCGATTTTTGGTGGGAAAAGTGCTTGAAGGCGTGATGCCGTCGTGTTATAAAGGGTTGTCGTAAAAGGATATAAGGCGGGCACGGTCGAACCGACCGGGGCACGTCGCGTATAATAGATGAGCATTGGCCGCGGGGTAGAGCAGTCTGGTAGCTCGTCGGGCCCATAACCCGGAGGTCGGAGGTTCGAATCCTCCCCCCGCTATTGAGCTAACTGAGGCAGTCGCAACGACTTACGTGCGACTGCCTCTTGGCGTTTCTGGGGCGACTGTCATTAGATTGTAATACACATTTGCCCCTATGCATTCGTCCGATGCAGTTGTCAGCGAGGCGTCATCGCCGTGCCATCATACCTGAGGTGATCTCCAGTAGACTGGAACCAACCGGTCAAGGAGATTGCCATGGCACACTGATTAACGTCAACTATTTTTTCCCTTCAGCGACAATTATTTCTTCCGTTCCCCAGCCCCCCTATAGGGGGGCTGGTTCTGGACCCGCCTCGTCGTCTTTCTTTCTCTCTTGGAAATCGGCATGTAA
>Ga0194113_10004095_pt1 | contig 19203 bp, 14 predicted proteins | sample TA2MahC200mmetaG_FD_146193 | JGI IMG/M metagenome (GOLD analysis project Ga0194113, IMG submission 146193) | Freshwater microbial communities from Lake Tanganyika, Tanzania - TA2015017 Mahale Deep Cast 200m | ecosystem: Environmental > Aquatic > Freshwater > Lake | place: Tanzania: Lake... | reverse complement strand
TGAGGCAATGGGTCTGAACTGCCGGGCGGCAGCTTCCACGCCAAGCCGCGCGATGCGGAGAACCCACGGCAGCGTGACGTTGCACAACGCGAACGTGCTTGTGCGGCCCACGGCGCCCGGCATGTTCGCGACACAGTAGTGAACGACGTCCTCCTCGATGAACGTCGGATCGCTGTGCGTGGTCGGCCGGCTCGTTTCCACGCTGCCACCCTGATCGATCGCCACGTCAATGATGACGCTGCCGGGCTTCATGATCTTGAGTTCCTGGCGACCGACAAGGCACGGCGCCTTGGCACCCGGGATGAGCACGGCGCCGATCACCAGGTCCGCGAGCTTCAGTTCTTCCCGAATGACGTGCCGATCGCTGAACAGCACGTTCACATTGGGCGGCATGACATCATCCAGGTAACGCAGCCGGTCATGATTGACGTCCAGGATGGCGACGTCCGCCTTGAAACCAGCCGCAATCTTCGCGGCGTTGGCGCCGACAACGCCGCCGCCGAGGATCGTGATGTGAGCCGGCGCGACGCCCGGAACTCCTCCAAGCAGGATGCCGCGTCCCATCTGCGGGCGCTCCAGGTACTTCGCTCCCTCCTGAATGCTCATGCGCCCAGCCACTTCACTCATCGGAGTCAGCAGCGGCAGGCGACCCTGGGCATCCTCCAGCGTCTCGTAGGCCACGCACGTCGCTCCCGAGGTGCACATCGCCTCCACCAGTTCCCGGCTGGCAGCGAAGTGAAAATAGGTGAAGAGAGCCTGCCCGGCACGGATCATCGGCCATTCGCTCGGCAGAGGCTCCTTGACCTTGACGATCATGTCCGCGCGCGCGAAAACCTCCGCCGGCCCGGATACCAACTCCGCCCCAGCCTGCCGATAGTCCTGATCCGCCAAGCCCGAGCCCAGCCCGGCAGTCGCCTCGAACAGGACACGGTGACCGGCCCGCACCAGCTCTTCGACCCCGACCGGCAGCATCGCCACACGGTACTCGTCCCTTTTCACTTCCTTCGGAATACCTACGATCACGATCCGCGCCTCGCATGCAAAGAATGGTCAAGTGCTCCGTCCGCTTTCGCGGCGGTCGCCCGTTTCCCCACGCCACCACGACCGCGGCGGGCAAGGTGACGCCCGGCGGCCCGCTCGGTTGCGTGTCACGATGCTGCATTTCAGCAGAGGCCGGGTTCTGTTGCAAGTAGTGGAACCTCAGCTCCAACGGCTGAGGATCAGAAACAGTGCAACCAGCATGCCCACGAAGATCAGCGACAAGGCGGCTATCGCGGCAACGTACTTCCGCTTGTGTTGCCGAGTCCGGCCCTTCCAACGCTCGGAGACGCCTGGCTTCTCGGGCAACGAGAAGTCGCTGGTCAGCCGCTGCGACGCGCCGATCGTCTGCGGCAAATCGGATTTCAGCACATCGGGTTCCGGCACATCGGGTTCCGGCACATCGGGTTCCGGCACATCGGGTTCCGGCACATCGGGTTTCAGCAAATCGGATTTCAGCAGTTCACCGAAAATGGGTCCTGCCGATTTCCAATCGGGCCACCCTTCGCGCCAAACCAACGCGTCCGTGCCGACCCTACCTTCGGCCAACCAGCGACGCATGATCGTGCCGTCCGCCGGACCGTACTGACCGCCGGCGGATGGACGCACGTACCACACCGCCTCGGGCGACTCGGCGATGGGGTCGGCCGTTGTGGGAGCCGTCGCCGCGGCAGGCGGCACGGAGCGGGGAAGCGTGGGAGTTGCCGTGCCGCGTCCCGGCGCGGAGGGCTTGCCGCGAGACCGCCCAGTTGCCCGCTCACCGGGTGTTCGCTCGCCAGTTGCCGGCTTAACGCTCGATGGCTCGCCGGGTGCCGGCTTGACGCTCACCTGCGCGCCGGTCACCTGCGCGGGCCGCTGCTGCACCTTGGGATTGGCGAGTTCACTTTGCCCCGGGATATCGATCTTCGATCCGCACTTGGGACAGATGCCGCGTTTTCCCGCCAGGTAGGTTTTGACGTGCAACTTTCTGTCACACGCTCGGCAGCGGAACTTGATACCCATGGCCAGACCCGGGCACGGATGAGATCTGTTGCGTGTCACGACCGGACTGACAACGCCGTTCCGAGCCGGTTGCGGAATGGGGGGTATCCCTGGAAGGACCGACGCCATCACGTATCCGGCACGAGAAATGCGTTGCCGCTACCCGTCCATTATACAAGCCGCTTGAGTGATGTGAAGCATGCGGGCCACCGCGTCCTGATGGGATTCGCGCGCCGACGAATCCCGGCGGGCCGCGGTTGCCGGAAGCTGCCGGGCCCGTTATACCAGCAGTCTGGGGCGGACCGGCCAACGCGTGTTGCGCCCGGCGACCACACCTTTTTCCCGCGGGAGCGCGCATCGAGCCATGAACGACCGCGAACATGACGACGTCGAAGAGGCAGCCGAGAGTCCACCCGAGATCGCGTTGATCGGCGATCTGAGTGAGACCGAGTCGGATGTGTGCGACAAGATATTGGGCATTCCGCCCGGTTCTGCCTGCACGCTCTATATCAATTCTCCGGGCGGTGGGGCGTATACGGCCATCTCGCTGATGACGCTGATCCGGCTCCGCGGACTGCACGTGACGGGGATTGTCACCGGTGAATGTTCCTCGGCTGCCCTCTGGCCGTTTGCCGTCTGCGGCCGGCGTCTGGTGACTCCCTACAGCGTCTTCCTGTTCCATCCGATGAAGTGGCAGAGCGACGAGCACGTTCAGCTGCCGGAGGCCGTCGAGTGGGCGCGGCATTTCGGGATGCTCGAGCGCGACATGGACGAGTTGCTGGCACGGCTGTTCGGCATTCCCTTCGAACAGCTGCTCGGCTGGGTCCGACCCGGCCGTTACCTGTTCGGACGGCAGATCGCGGAGGCTGGGCTGGCGGAATTGATCGACCTGGCGCCGCTCGACTTCGCGCCAGATGCCGGACCGGACGCCGGCCAAGGATAATTGGTCTTCCCTCGGATTGCCGCGGCTCAGTAGCATGGGGGCCGTGACGGAGCTTCCGCTTCACCGGTTTCACCCGCATGGTTCATTTGGCGGAGGGATAGGCTGCCAGTCTGCCGACCGGGCAAGACAGGCAGGACGCCTTTCCCAGTTTCCGGCTTCGTGAGTGATCCGGCCAAACGGAGAGACGCGATGAGCCTGAACGAGGGATGGAGTCGCTGGGTCGTACTGGCGGTTCTGGTCAGCAGCTCGACGGGGTGCGGGCGATCCGAGAAGCCGCCCGTCGAGTACGGCACGCTGCCCGGACTGCGGCAGACGCATGAGGCCCGTTTGCGCGAGGAGCTGTGCAGGCTGGAGGCAGAGAAAGCAACGCCGGTCTTGTTGGACGGTGCCGATCGGGCCGCGGAGGTTCAGGAGCTTCTGGAGCGGATACTCCCGCGGCAGCGGCTGGCTCTGGCACTGCGTCGCGTGGAGAAGCTGTATCCGCGCGGAGCGTTTGAATTCGACCCGGTTGGCCTGGAGCAGATGCTGCTGGTGCGCGAGCAGCTCGACGGGGTGCTCCGGCAGTACCGTGCGGTGTTTGACTCGGACGAGTTCCGTTTCGAGGTATCGTTCGTTGCCGGACTCTTGGCGGACCTTTCGTTCGTGGATCACGCGCGGCTCGTGCACCGCCTGGAAGCGATGGACGCCGCCCGTCCTCTGGTTGCCGGCCGCCTGCACGAGGCGATCGCCCCGTTGGAACGTATGTTCCGGATCGACGCGCGTCTGGCGGCGGTCCGGCACGTTGTGCCGCGTCTCGCCGGCGCGGAGTTGCGGGCGGAGACTTTGCGCGTGCTGGAGGCCGTGGTGCAACATCCCCAATGCACGGCGGCGCTGCAGCGCCGGTGCCTGCAGCTGCTGCGCGCTCAACTGGCGGACTGGCCCTCCGACGCGCTTGTGTGGATCGGCGACCGCGCCGTCGGCCTGCACGCTTACGAGATGGTGCGAAGTGGCGATGTATTGTCACTTCTCACACTGCAAGAGATCCGCGAGAAGCGAGAGCGGATGGAACTGGACGCCTTCGTTCGCGCCATGACCACGTCCGTGGATGCCGACGAGCTCTTTTACTTGCAGGCGATGCGGCAGCTGATTGAAGCGTGCGACGAGCCGTTTCACGTTCGGAAAAAGACCTTGGAGGCGATCGGCGACCGATTGCGTCTTTTGGAGAAGACGCCCCGCTATCCGTTGTTCGCGGCGACCGTCCTCTTGCCCGACATGACCGAAGGGCACCAGGCTCAGGCCGAGGACCGAGCGCGCTGTGAGGCGTGGGCCATCGTGTTGGCAGCAGCCGCGGATGGGGCGGTTCCCGCCTTCGAGACCAATCCCGTGTCAGGCCAGCCGTATCGCATCGCGCGGGATGACCGGCAGGTTGAGGTGAGCGAAATCGACGGGCCGAGCGGCGGGGAGACGGCCCGCGCGCGGATCGCCGGTGTCGCCCGCGGGGCGGCCGCGGATCGTCCCCGACGCTGACCGATGGGAATCAGGGCCGTCTTGCGTCCGCGGCACGAGCGGGTCGATCGAAAGGCGAGTCAGCCGTTCCCCGCGGGCGCGGCCTCGGATCGGGCGCGGCCTCGGATCGGGCGCGGCGTGGCCGATCAGTCCCCGGTCCGCTCCAACTCGCCCAGCTCTCGCAAGAGTTCGAAGGTGTAGATGCCGGTGTTGTGCCCGTCGTTGAATTCGATGGAATAGGCGTAGGAACCGGCCGGTTTCATGCCGGTGATTCGCACGGGGGCCGCGGGCGCGGCGGCAAGCACCGGGAGCGCGTTGCCGGACGGGCGCTCCTCGGCGCGCCGCACGTGGCAGCTCGCACACGGGCAATTCCGCCGCAGCTGTCCGAACGAGTAGCGACGCCGTTGCCCGTCGCTCCATTCGATCAGCAGACTTCTGTCGTCAACGACGCGCAACGCCGTCGGATGGATGCCGCTCATCGTGCAGACTCCCTCACGGTCGTTTTCGCGGGATCAATCACCGCGGTGCTGTTCCAAACGATCCCAGGCCTGCCTGATGGCCGCGGGCTCCGACACGGGCGGCAGGCAGGTGTTGTTTTCGCACACGTACACGGTCGGGTGTTCTCCGCACGGCGCCTTGCCGGCGAACAGGTGCGCCAGGTGCGGTGACTCGCCGTGCGGCCGGCCGGTGGTCCGGCACGCGATGACTCGATTCGGGAGATATCGGCTGTGAAGTTCGCGGAGCGTTTCGCCCGTTGCGGTCTCGTCACGACCTCCCAGGATCACGATCTCGGGCGCCGGACCGAGGTGGAAGTCCAGCGCATTCAGCAGCTGGGCGCCCGCGATGGCCGACCGTTTCATGATGTCGGCTCCCAGCTGCAGCGTGCCGAGGGCCGCCTCGAGGAAGCGGGAAGAGCCGCGGAGTTTGGCGAGCCGCAGCAGGACGGTGGCCGCGACGGCGTTGGAGCTGGGGGTGGCGTTGTCGTAGATGTCCTTGTTTCGGGCAATGAGCCGTTCGTGATCGTCGGCCGTGAAGAAGAAACCGCCGCGTTCCGGGTCGTGGAAATGGGCGAGCATGAGATCGGCCAGCCGGACCGCCTCGTCGATCCACCGCTCGTCGAAACAGGTCTCGTAGAGGGTGACCAGCGCGTTGGCGAGGAAGCTGTAGTCGTCCAGGCAGGCGTCGAATCGCGCGCGACCCCTCCGCCACGCGTGGAGCAAGCGACCGTCGGCTCGCCGCACGTTCGCCACGAGGAACTCGGCGGCGCGCGTTGCCGCCGCAAGGTACTCGCGGCTGCCCAGCACCGCGGCCGCGCGCGCCATCGCCTGGATCATCAGGCCGTTCCAGCTGACCAGCACCTTGTCGTCCTTGGCGGGCCGCACGCGTCGATCCCGCGTCTCCAGCAGTGCGGCCCGCGATCGGGCCAGGCTCGTTTCGAGTTCGCGCACGTCCCAGCCTTTCATGCGCGCGAACTGCTCCACCGTCTTCGCCAGGTGCAGGATGTTCCTGCCCTCGAAGTTGCCGGACGGCGTTACCCCGTACACGTAGCGGAACCGGGCGGCGGCCTCTGGGTCGAGGGTCCGGTCGATCTCCGCCGCCGTCCAGGTGTAGAACTTACCCTCCTCGCCTTCGCTGTCCGCGTCCTCCGTGCTGTGGAAGCCGCCCTCGGCGTCCGTCATGGAGCGGCAAACATAGTCCAGCGTCTCGCGCACCACGCGGGCGTACTCGGGGCTTCGCGTGACGAGGTAGCCGTCCAGGTAGGCATCCGCGAGCAGCGCGTTGTCATAGAGCATTTTCTCGAAGTGCGGGACGAGCCACCGGGCGTCGACCGAGTATCGCGCGAATCCTCCGGCCAGGTGATCGTAGATGCCGCCGCGCGCCATCTTGTCCAGATTCAACGTGGCCAACTCCAACAGGTCCTGCCGCGCTCGCCGACGGCCGATGCGCATCGCAAGTTGCAGGACCATCGGGTGCGGGAACTTCGGCGCGTCGCCGAATCCTCCGTGCACGCGATCGCCGCTGCGCAGCAGCTCTTCGGCCGCCGCCTGAAACAGCTCCCGTCCCAGCTCGCCTTTGCCTGGGGCGGTCGGGCCGAGCTGCTGGAGCCAGCCGGCCAATTCGTCCGCCTGCCGATTCGCGGCGGCACGTCGCTGATGCCACGCCTCGACGACCCCTGACAACACCTGGTCAAACCCCGGCATCCCCATGCGCGGCGTGGGTGGCCAATACGTGCCGCCGAAGAACGGTTTCAAGTCCGGTGTGAGAAACACCGACATCGGCCAGCCGCCGCGCCCCGTCATGGCCTGCACCGCGTTCATGTAGATCTGGTCGAGGTCCGGACGCTCCTCGCGGTCCACCTTGATCGCGATGAAGTGCTCGTTCAACGCCCGTGCTATCCGCTCGTCCTCGAAACTCTCCCGCTCCATCACGTGACACCAGTGGCAGGCCGAATAACCGATGGAGAGGAAGATCGGCTTGTCCTCCGCCCGGGCGCGGTCGAGCGCTTCCGGACCCCACGCGTACCAGTCCACCGGATTCTCGGCATGCTGCAGCAGGTACGGACTCGTTTCCTGAACCAGGCGGTTGGGCATGGTGTCGCCTCTTGGTGACCGGCGTACCGGTCGGCATCAGAGCGTCTTCGGCAGTTCGTCGATCACTGCTCCAAGGAAGGCAAGTCGACCCTTGCGCTCGCCGCGAGACGTACTTGGGCGACCACCTTGGCGGCAAACTCATGAAATGCCCGGCTGGCCGGTGAATGGGGCGAGGACACGACGACGGGCTGGCCGGCATCGCCCCCCTGGGTCACCGGAGGATCGAGGGGGATTTCACCGAGGAACGGTACGCCCAGTTCGTCGCACGTCCGTCCGCCGCCCCCGTGCCGGAATATCTCGTGCCGTTTGTGGCACTGGTCGCACACGAAGTAACTCATGTTCTCGACAATGCCCAACACGGGCACGTTGACCTGCTGGAACATGCGGAGTCCTTTCCGCGCGTCCGCGAGGCTGACGTCTTGGGGCGTTGTCACGATGACCGCGCCCGTGAGCGGCGCGGTTTGAGTGATGGTCAGCTGCGTGTCACCCGTGCCCGGCGGCAGGTCCAGAACGAGGTAGTCGAGCTTTCCCCAGTCGACTTGCTGCATCAGGGCTGTGACCATCTTGTGCACCATCGGCCCGCGCCAGATGACGGGCGTGTCGGCGTCGCTGAGGAACCCCATCGACATCAGTTTCAAGCCGCCCTTTTCCAGCGGTTTCAGGATCTGGGTCGCGGGATCGATTTCCGGGCGTTCGGAGATTCCCATCATCACGGGCAGACTCGGACCGTAGACATCGCAGTCGAGCAGGCCGACCCTCACGCCGCGGGTGGCCGCGAGGCAGGCCGCCAGATTTACGGCGACCGTCGATTTGCCCACACCACCCTTACCACTGGCCACCGCGATCGTGTGGCTCACCTCGGGAAATACCCTGGCGAAATCTCCCGACGCCGCGCTCGGTCGTGGGTCGCTGCTTGCCATTTCCGTTTGTCCCCCTCAAAGAAGATACCGCCAGCTCGTACGCGGACTGCGGGAGCCCGCATGCCGATCGGCGGTTCGTGCCGCCCGAGCCCTTCCGTTATCCACGTCGCCTCTCGTCGTAGGCACTGCCGCGAAAATCCGCGGCCCAAAACGGTCCGTCAAAGGCGGGCGGTGAGTGTCGGCTGTGAACGGACCGCGTCCAAGCGGTTTTTCGGCGGCGGAACCTTTTGCGAGCCGGCCGTCGGACGGCTGCGGCTCAGGAACCGCCAAGCCCGCCCCCGCGGCACGCCTTCTGAATCTTAGACGAGACGTTCCGGACCGCCAGGGGCGATTGGCCGAATTCCTGCCGCGATTGCGTCGCCGCGCACACGCCGCCGACTCACTTCTCCACGGCATCCACCGTCCGTTCGTACTGTCCGAAGATCATGCGCCCCGCGCTGGTCTGCAGCACGCTGGTCACGGAGATCTTGACCGTCTCGTTGATGTGATCCCGTCCGCCCTCGATGACGATCATGGTGCCGTCATCCAGGTAGCCCACACCCTGTCCTTGCGCCTCGCCCGGCTTGACGACCCGCACGCTGAAATTCTCGCCAGGAAGGAAGACCGGCTTCAGCGAGTTGGCGACGTCGTTCAGATTGACCACCGGAACGTTGTGCAAGCGAGCCACCTTGTTCAGGTTGTAATCGCCGGTGACGATCTTCCCCTCCAAGTGCTTGGCGAGCAGGACCAGTTTCATGTCCACCGGTTGGCCGGAAAGGTCCGCCAGCTCCCGGTCGTACATCTTGAGATCCGAGTGCTTGTCGGTCCGCAAGCGATTCAGGACGTCCAACCCGCGGCGGCCGCGGGACCGCCGCAGCTTGTCGCCGCTGTCCGCGATCCGCTGCAGCTCCGTCAACACGAACCGCGGCATGATGAGCGGATTGTCGAGAATACCGGTTTCGACCAGGTCGGCCACGCGGCCGTCAATCACCACGCTCGTGTCCAGAATGTACGGCTTGAGCCCTTTGACGTCCTTGTTGAACTCGACGTAAGGAATGATGAACCGAAAGTCGTCTTTCGTCTGCAACAACAGGCTGATACAGACGTAGCAGAGAAAGACGCCCATGCCGACGCGCACGGCGTTGGAGAACGGTTCGATCATGGCAAGGAACGGTTGGATTGCGACGGTCAGAGCCCAAGTCAACAACATGCCGACGATCACGCCGATGTAGACCGCCGAGATCGTCTCGATTCGTTTGCGGGGCGTGACGATGTCAACCACGATCGTGCCGAGCGCGCCCAGCAGAACCGCGCCGAAGATGACCCATGGCACCCACACCGGACCCTCCAAATCGCTGCTCACGAAAACGCTCGTGAGACCGACGGCGACCACCATAAACACGCAGCGAAGGATGATTAGTGCCATGTCGTTCTGTCCGTGGAAGGTGAAGGGTTCACGAGGAAAGGGGGCCTCGAACAAAAACCACGCGGGGCACACCACCGGCGCGGCCATGATGCCGGTGCGTATTTTACCACACCCCCTAGCACAAGCTACCCCACATCCCTCCGTGCGGAGAATGTTTCGGCTCGCATCGTCGAGGAGCCGGTGCACGTATCCGGCCGGGTGCGCGGAGGTGGTTTCGGTCGCATTCGCGGGGAGCCGAGGCACCATGAGTTGACGGCGGCGAACGGCGGGGGCGGCGGAGGTGCCCGTGCGTGTTTGGTCGCCGCGCGAAATCGCGGCGCGCGACGCATGACAGAAACCTCGGCATTCGATACACTTGCGCAACTCGTGTGCCGCCCAAACGGCGAAGAGTGCCTCTTCTGTTACCGGCTTTCAGAGACTTGGCAGTCAGAGTTGGAAGCGATGTCGTCGAGCGTTCCTCACGCGCCAGAGCACATTTGCGTTCGCAACGCGCGCGTGCACAACCTTCGCAATGTGGACGTGGACATACCGCGGGACCGACTGGTCGTGATCACGGGCCCGAGTGGTTCAGGCAAGAGCAGTCTGGCGTTGGATACGGTGTTTGCCGAGGGGCAGCGGCAGTACATGGAGACGCTCTCGGTGTATTCGCGCCAGTTCTTTCACCAGTTACAGCACCCCGAGGTCGATCTCATCGAGGGGTTGCCGCCGACGATCTGCATCGATCAGCGGGCGGGGAGCCAGAATCCGCGCAGCACGGTGGCCACGGTAACAGAGATTTACGACTACTTGCGGCTGATGATGGCCCGGCTTGGGCAGTCGCATTGCTATCGATGTGGGGCCGTCATTCGGCAGCAGACCCCGGAACAGATCCTCGATCGGCTCATGGCGCTGCCGGACGGCGCGAAGGCGGCCATTCTGGCGCCGCTCGTCCGCGGACATCGCGGCGCTCATCAGGATGCGTTCGCCAAGATCCGCAAGGCCGGACTGATACGCGTTCGGGTTGACGGTCGGACGCACGATGTGGACCGGGTGCCCGAATTGGATCCGCGGCAGGCGCACGACATTGAGGCGGTGGTGGACCGAGTCACGGTTCGGCCCGGCGCGCGGGCCAGGATCGGGGAATCGGTGGACCTGGCCGTTCACCTTGGTGACGGGATCGTGATCGCCTGCTGTCAGGACGAAGGGGGCGAGCGCGGCGGTTGGCGCGATCTCGTGTTCAGCACGCGTCACGTGTGTCCCGCGTGCGGGATCAGTTACACCGAGCTGGAGCCGCGCACGTTCAGTTTCAACAGTCCTTACGGCGTGTGCGCGGAGTGCGAGGGTATGGGAGCGACGACGGAATTCGACCCGGAGCTCGTCATTCCCGACCGCAGGCGGTCCCTGGGAGGCGGCGCGGTCGCAGCCTGGCGAAACCTGACCTCGTCCCGCCTCCGTTCGATTCAGAAGGAGCTCGAGGGATTCCTGGCTGCCGGCGATGTCGGTTGGGATTCGCCGCTGACACGGTTGTCGGCGGAGAGGCTCCATCAGCTGATCCACGGTCAGGCCGGCGACAGGGCCTTTCCCGGCGTGCTGGGGATGCTGAGGAAGGAGCATGCGACGACCACGAACCGCGAGCGTCTGGAGCAGCTCAACGCGTTGCGAGGCAGCGTCGTGTGCGCCGCATGTGGCGGCTCCCGCCTGCGTCCCGAAGCGAACAGCGTTTTGCTGCGGGGGAAGTCGATCGGTCAGATCACGGGCATGACGGTGCTGGAAGCGGCGCATTTCTTTCAGCAAGTGGACTTCCCTCCGGCGGATCGTCCGATTTCGGAGCCGCTGGTCGGCGAGATTCTGAAACGGCTTACCTTTCTGGCCAATGTCGGCGTCGGCTACCTGACGTTGAAGCGGCCGGCCGATACGCTCAGTGGTGGCGAGCTGCAGCGGGTGCGCCTGGCGACGAGCATCGGCTCCGGCCTGGTCGGTGTCTGTTACGTGTTGGACGAGCCGACGATTGGCCTGCACCCGCGCGACAACCGACGGCTGATCGACGCGCTGCTGCACCTTCGCGATCAGGGAAACAGTGTGCTGGTGGTCGAGCACGACGAGAGCATGATGCGCGAGGCGGACTACCTGATCGATGTGGGACCGGGCGCCGGCGAGCAGGGTGGGCGAATTGTGGCGCAAGGCACTCCGCGCGACGTGTGCTGCAACGAGCATTCCGTGACGGGGCGATACCTGGCGGGCACTTGCCGCATCCCAATCCCGACGCGGCGGCGACGCGTGGCAAAGAACCGGTCGATCGTCATTGAGGGGGCCACGACCAACAACCTCAAAGCGGTGACGGCCGTGTTTCCGTTGGGAGTCCTCGTATGCGTGACCGGCGTGAGTGGATCCGGCAAGAGTTCGCTGGTGAACGACACGTTGGCGCGGGCCGTGACGCGGAAACTGGGTGGCCTCGCGCCGAAGCCGGGCCCCCATCGGAGTCTGCGTGGCGCCGGGCAGGTGGACAGCGTGGTTGAAATCGACCAGTCCCCCATCGGCCGGACTCCCCGCGGCAATCCCGCCACGTACACGGGCGTGTTTGACGAGATCCGCAAGGTGTTCGCGGCGACTCGCGATGCGCGACAACGGGGCTTCGGCGCCAGCCGGTTCAGCTTCAACGTCAAGGGTGGGCGGTGCGAGGCGTGCCAGGGGCAGGGCGTGACCAAAATCGCCATGAACTTCCTGCCGGACCTGTATGTGACCTGCAGCGAATGCGGCGGTGCGCAGTTCAACCCCCAGATGCTGCACGTGCGGTTCCATGACAAATCGATTGCCGACGTCCTGGGCATGTCCGTCGACGCGGCCGTCCTGTTCTTCGAGAACTTCTCCGCCATCACCCGCGTTCTCGACAGCCTGCGCGACATCGGCCTGGGATATCTGCGACTCGGCCAGCCTTCCACCACGCTCTCGGGCGGCGAGGCGCAACGCATCAAGTTGGCGACCCAACTGGCGCGCGTTGACACGGGCAAAACGCTCTACGTGCTGGACGAGCCGACCACGGGCCTCCATTTCGACGACACCCGCCTGCTGCTGGACGTCCTCGGCAGACTCGTCGAACGTGGCAACAGCGTCGTCGTGATCGAGCACAATCTGGATGTCGTCAAGACGGCCGATTGGATCATCGATCTGGGGCCGGAGGGAGGCGAGGCTGGCGGGTACATCACCGCGACCGGGACTCCCGAGGCGTTGGCTGCGTTGGCCGACCACTGCACGGGCGAGCACCTGCGTCACGTATTGCGGAATTGACGCCGAGCCAGACGACTGAAGACCGCTCAAGACCGCTCAAGACCGCGTCGCATCACCGGCTGGCACGTCCGTTCCCTCGGCGGTTCTCTTGAATTGGGGCCGTTTTTGGCATACAGTTGTGTGCTTTCCAGCTCAAACGCTCTGCCATCCACGTGATATCGCCGGGAGTTGCCATGGCTGAACCTGTACCCTCCGCGGAAGCCGGGAATGCGGCGTTGATGAGCGGTGCGGACATCCTCGTCAAATCGCTGGCGGAACATAAGGTGGAAGTCATTTTCGCCTATCCCGGCGGAACGACGATGCCCATTCATCAGGCATTGACGCGCTATTCCGACAGGATCCGCACGGTGCTCCCTCGCCACGAACAGGGCGGGGGGTTCGCCGCCCAGGGCTACGCTCGATCCACCGGCCGGCCGGGCGTGTGCATGGCTACCAGCGGCCCCGGGGCCACCAACCTGGTCACGGCCATCGCCGACGCGAAACTCGACAGCGTTCCGCTGATTGCCATCACGGGGCAGGTCGGAACGCCCGTGATTGGATCGGACGCCTTCCAGGAGACCCCCATCGTGGGAGTCTGCCGCGGCATCACCAAGAGCCACTATCTGGTGACGAACGTCCACGACATCACGCGCGTTGTGCGGGAGGCGTTTCACATTGCCACGACGGGGCGGCACGGACCGGTACTGATCGACATCCCCAAAGACATCCAGATGCACGCGTGTGTTCCGGATTGGGAACCCGCGATGAACCTGCCGGGGTACAGGGTCGACCATGACGTGGCCAGTCACTCGCAGATCCTGCAGGTCGCGGACGCGATCAAGTCGGCCAAGTGCCCGATCGTTTACGCGGGTGGCGGCGTCGCTTCGGCGGATGCCAGCGACGAGCTGCGCGCCTTCGTGCGGATCACCGGTATCCCCGTGGTGATGACGCTGATGGGCCTTGGGACGTTCCCCGCTGACGACCTGCTGTCACTGGACATGTTGGGCATGCACGGCAGCATCTACGCGAACCGTGCCGTGCGGGACTGCGACCTGCTGCTGGCTTTTGGCGTCCGGTTCGACGACCGCGTCACGGGCAAGCTGTCGGAATTCGCGAAACACGCCACGATCGTGCATGTCGACATCGATGCCTCCGAGCTGAACAAGAACAAGCAGGCGCACATTCCGATCGTCAGCGACATCAAACACGTGCTGGCTCAGTTGAACAAGGTCGTGGCGTCTCGGGCGACCGAGATCGCGCCGTGGGTGGAACGCTGCCTTCAGTGGAAGGCGGCATACCCGTTCAGTTGGAACAAGAAATTCGACGGGATCCTCCAGCAGCACGCCATCCACGAGCTCTGGCAGAAGACGCGCGACCGCAAGACGATCATCAGCACGGGAGTCGGTCAGCACCAGATGTGGACGGCGCAGTTTTTCAAGTTCGGCTCGCCGCGCGACTGGCTGTCGAGTTCGGGGCTCGGCACCATGGGCTTCGGACTGCCCGCGGCGATCGGAGCCCAGGTGGCGCATCCCGACGCCCTGGTCGTCGACATCGACGGCGACGGCAGCTTCCAGATGAACATCCAGGAACTGGCCACCTGCCATTGCGAAGAGCTTCCGGTGAAGGTGCTGTTGCTGAATAACCAGCACCTCGGCATGGTCGTGCAATGGGAGGACCGGTTCATGTCGGGCAACCGAGCCCACACCTACCTGGGGCCGATCCGCCACGCGGAGGCGCGCGGCAACGGCCGCGGCGCCTACGTGGAGGAATGTTATCCGGACTATGTGGCGATTGCGAAGGGGTACGGTTGTGGCGGCGCGACGATCAGCAAGAAGTCCGAGCTGGGAGACGCGCTGGACGAGATGATCGACTACCGCGGCCCCTTCGTGCTAGACGTTCACGTGCCGTACGTCGAGCACGTGCTGCCGATGATACCGTCGGGTCATACGATCGACGAAGTGATCCTGGAATAGACCCTCCCGCACGTTTCATTGTCCTGCGGGCGGTTGGATTACCGGGGGTGATGCAGGGTATAACCATTGACGTGGACCGCGTGCTGGACCCGTGCCGCACGGCCGTCGACGTGCGGGGCGACTGTTGCGGGCGCGCCGTCGTGGGTCGGTTCGAGCCCGGCGGCTGAGTCGCGCGGGACGGGGACCGCTTTGCTTTGAGACACGTTGCTGCAATTAGCCGGACGCTTGAGACGCGACATCCGGATCGACCTCACGTGGCGCCTCTCGGAATCGCTGTGACCGCCGTCAAGAAATCCCGCTCGCGAGCGATGTACATCGAGGTCGTTGATGAGCGTCTCGGAGTACGCAGCGACGCCGGCGGCTGCCGGGAAAGGACGCGTATGTTGAGTTTCTTCTTTCGCTTCGGAATCATCGAACTGGTGATTGTCGCCGCGATGTTGGGCATCCCGGTGCTCGTGACGCTGGCCGTGCTGCTCGCCCGGCGCGGCGTGCCGCGCGATCGCCCGAACCTGGCTCCATGTCCCGATTGCGGGCGTGCGGTGTCCGTGCGTGCCGAACGCTGCCCCCACTGCGGATGTCCTTTCAAGGGTTGAACGCCAAGCAGGGCTTGCCGCCTGGGCGGCGCCAGGTCCTCCTTCCCGCGCGAGCGGTTGCCACGGCTCCCCGTCGGCGTCACAATGCGAAGTTCGGGGCACGAGACGAACGTACGGGTTCGTGCCGAGGTCCGAGGCGGAATCAGGAGTCAACGGGCGGTTCCATGGCTGATAACACGTCGCGCATGACGGTCCCGCGGTTCACGGCCCTCAAGGGACAGGGTCGGAAAATCTGCATGTTGACCGCGTATGATTTTCCTCTGGCGTCCGTCTTGGATGAAACGGGTGTCGACGGATTGCTGGTGGGAGACAGTCTGTCGATGGTGGTCCAGGGGCATGAAAACACGCTGCCGGTCACGCTCGACCAGATGATCTACCACGCCGAGATGGTCGGGCGGGCCGTGCATCGCGCGCTGGTGGTGGTCGACATGCCCTTCCCGACGTTCCACCTGGGCCGCGCGGCCGCGATCGACAACGCCGCGCGGATCCTCAAACAAACCCGCTGCCAGGCCGTGAAGCTGGAAGGAGGAACCGAGCAGGCGGACACGATCGCGGCGCTCGTCGGTGCCGGGATCCCCGTCATGGCCCACGTGGGTCTGCGCCCGCAGACGGTCCATCAACTGGGAGGGTACAAGGTCCAGCGGGACGAACCGCGGCTGTTGGCCGACGCCCGGGCCGCGGAACAGGCGGGTGCCTTCGCGATCGTGCTGGAGTGCATTCCGGCGGCGATCGCGGGGAGAATCACGGCGGAACTCCGCATCCCGACGATCGGCATCGGCGCGGGCGCGCAGTGTGACGGCCAAGTCCTGGTCACCCACGACCTGCTCGGCCTGACCAGCGGCTACGTGCCTCGATTCGTGCGGCAATTCGCCGACTTGCGCGGTGCCGTCAAACAGGCCGTGGAGGCATTCTGCCGTGAGGTGTCCGACGGCTCGTTCCCTGGCCCCGAGCAGACGGTCAAGTAGCGGCGCGGTCAGAGCAGCTTGATTGCGGCAATGATCTCGAGAACGGCCTTCTCTCCGTCGCCGAAGAGCATGAGCGCGTTGTCGGCGGCGAACAGCGGGTTCGGAATCCCGGCGAAGCCGGGACTGAGACTCCGCTTGATGATGATCACGTTGCGCGCCTTGTCGACGTCAATGATCGGCATGCCCGCGATCGGGCTCTTCGGGTCCGTTCTCGCCAGCGGATTGACGACGTCGTTGGCGCCGATCACGATCGCGACATCGACGGAGTCGAAGGTCGGATTGATTTCGTCCATCTCTTTGAGTTGGTCGTACGGAACGTCGGCCTCGGCCAGCAGCACGTTCATGTGACCGGGCATGCGTCCCGCGACGGGATGGATGGCGTATTCCACCTTGGTCCCGCGCGCCTCCAGCAACTTGGCCAGATTGCGGACCGCGTGCTGTGCCTGGGACACGGCCATGCCGTACCCCGGCACGAACACGACGCGTTGCGCGCCTTCCAGGATCATGGCCACGTCGTCGCCCGACGTGGCACGTACCGTGGCGTAAATCGCGTCGACGTTCTGATCGGAGGAACTGCCGCCCATGACGCCGAACAGAACGTTGAAAAGCGAGCGGTTCATCGCCTTGCACATCAGGTTGGTGAGAATCACGCCCGAGGCTCCCACGAGCGACCCGGCGATGATCAACACGTAGTTGTCGATCACGAAACCGGTTGCGGCCGCGGCCAGCCCGGAATACGAGTTCAGCAGCGCGATCACCACGGGCATGTCCGCCCCGCCGATCGGGTTCACCAGCAGCACGCCCAGGGCCAAGGCCGCGATCACGAGCGGGACGTACACCCAGCCGTAACCGGCGGAGACCAGCACGCAGAGCCCCAATACCAGCAGACCAACCAGGCCGTTGACAAGCTGTTGCGAGGGAATCGTCAGCGGCTTCTTGAAGTACGACACCTCCTGGAGTTTCCCCCACGCCACCACGCTGCCCGAAAACGTCACCGCGCCGATCAAGCCGGACGCGGCGGTTGCCACCAGTCCATCCAGCGACATGTCGCCTCCGCCGGCCTTGGCCGCCTGCCGCGCAAGCAGCAGCGCGCCGCCCGCGACGAACACCGAGGCCAGACCGCCGAACCCGTTGAACAGGGCGACCATCTGCGGCATGTCCGTCATGCGCACGCGGTAGGCCAAGACGGCGCCGATCGCCGTGCCCAGAATCGCCCCAATCACGATGTACGAGTAACTCGCGTCCGGCTCCGACCACACGGTCACCAGCGCGACCACGATCGCCAGCAGCATCCCCGCGGCGCCCAGCAGGTTGCCCCGGACCGCCGTTTTCGGGTGCGCCATGGCCTTGAGCCCGAAAATGAACAGCGCCGCGGCCACCAGGTAAACAAGCTTGACGAGAGACGCTGTTTCCACGATCCCGATCCTTGCCCAAATGATAGTTACCGTCTCTTGAACATCGCCAGCATGCGATGGGTCACGAGAAATCCGCCGACGACGTTGACCATCGCCAATACCATGGCCAACAGGCCCAATACCGGCGCCACTCCCAGCCCGTGCCCCGCCACAATCAACGCGCCCACAATCGTGATGCCGCTGATCGCGTTCGACCCGGACATCAGCGGCGTGTGAAGCGTGGGAGGCACTTTCGTGATGATCTCAAAGCCAACGAAGATCGCCAGCACGAAGATGGTCAGGCTGGCGATCAGCATGGCCTGTCGCGTCACCGTCCTAGCCTCCTTGCCCGCCTCCTCTTCCTTCGCCGGTTCGCCGCCGGCTTGCTCCTCGGCCTCATCGCGCAGACGTGCGGAAGGCGACAGGGAATCCGCGTCGGCATCGGGCGTTGGTTTCGGTGCCACGTCGACTCCACCCGGCTCCCTCGCGGTGCTCTTGTTCGCGGTGCTTTGAGTCGCGCCCTTGTTCGGGGCGATCTTGGCCGCGCCGCTCTTGTTCGTGCCGGCCGACGCGTTCGCCGCCTTCGCCGCGCCGGCGTCGCGTTCCGCGGCCGCCGCCACGGTGACACAGGCCAACGCCAACCAACTCAACACGCAGAGGGTACCCGTTCCGCATCGAATGCCCGTTCGCCGGTGCGTGACTTGACTCATGCTTGACCCTCCTCACCCCGCGGATCGTCCTTTTGCCGCAAGACCGGGAGATGGCCGCTGGCCGGCGCGGGGGCCGCCGTCGTCGCCGCCGGTTCGCCGCCGGTGCCCGGCACGGTGATGCCGAGCAGTTCGCGCACCCGGGGACTGGTGACCTGCTTCTGGTCGCACACCAGCGTCTCGCGAATGATCTCGTCCTCCAAGTCCAAGGTCAACCGGCCCTGCTTGATCAGGTTGAGCACGAACCGGGTGACGTTGTTCGAGTACATCTGGCTGGCGTGCAAGGGCACTTCGGAGGCCAGATTGGTCGGGCCGTGGATCACGACGCCGTGTTCGACGATGCGGCGATCCGGCTGACTCAACTCGCAATTGCCCCCGCGCTCCGCGGCCAAATCCACGATGACGCTTCCCGGTTGCATGCCGGCCACGGCGGCTGCGGTGATGAGGCGCGGCGATGGCTTGCCGGGCACGGCCGCCGTGGTGATGACGACGTCGCTTTCGGCAACGACCGATGCCATCAGCGCCTGTTGCCTCGCGTAGAATTCGTCGCCCAACGCCTTGGCATACCCGCCTTTGTCTTGCGCGTCCCCCGCCTCCAACGCCAGTTCGACGAACTTCCCTCCCAGGCTCTCCACCTGTTCGCGCGTCGCCGGTCGCACGTCGTACGCGTGCACAATGGCACCCAACCGCCGTGCGGTGGCGATGGCCTGCAGTCCGGCCACGCCTGCCCCGATCACGAACACCCGGGCCGCCGCCAACGTGCCCGCCGCCGTCATCATCAGCGGAAAGACCTTCGACAACTCGAAAGCACTCAGAATCACCGCCCGGTAGCCGGCAATCGTCGCTTGCGACGACAGAACGTCCATGGCCTGCCCCCGCGTGATCCGCGGAATCAACTCCAGTGCGAACAGCCCCGCGCCTGTTGCCGCCACCGAGCGAACCGACTCGGGAGTTCCCAGCGGATC